>Ga0209454_1000024_pt1 | contig 137618 bp, 113 predicted proteins | sample WorMetHERISLAND1_2_FD_187400 | JGI IMG/M metagenome (GOLD analysis project Ga0209454, IMG submission 187400) | Marine gutless worms symbiont microbial communities from Max Planck institute for Marine Microbiology, Germany - Olavius geniculatus... | ecosystem: Host-associated > Annelida >... | reverse complement strand
AAAGGCAGCTTTTTCCTCTATTATCTCCATACCCAGGGAATTTATGCCTCTGTCAATCGCCCAGTTGATCTCTACCATACACATTTTCTTGAAGCATGTCTACAAAAATATTGCGCTGTAGTGTTAAGAAAATGCTAAAATCGACAATACCAACAATTCCATCGCCATCAAAATCCGGAGGAGTGCCGGGAGTAACAGTGGAGCCAAACTGTTTGAGAAATTCCGGAAAATCTGTGTTGAAATCGAGAACACCATCACCATCTAAATCTCCGGGTTTTAACGAACTCGGCACGGACGTTTCGACGGCGAGGAGATTGCTGTTTGCGTCGTATTTATAGGTGATATGGCTGCCATCGTCGTAAGAGACGCCAGTAAGTCGACCAGCCGCGTCGTAAGTGTATGTTTCAGCGAAGACCGTTGTCGATGCGAAAATCATCACCAGTACTAGATATCTTAAATTGTTCATCATTCTAACTCCGGATCCTCAGGTAAGACCTGCTTTGTACCCCAATCAACCACTGGGTTATTCCTAAACAAATAGCTCGATAAAGCGTTTTTGGCACCGATCAAGGCGTTGGCTATTAGCCCTGCCTGATGAGCTTCTTCGGCACCCTGCTGCGACAGTTCGAAATTGGCCTGAGCTTGTTTCATGAAATCCTCGGCCCGTTCCACAGATATGCGACCCTCCTTCATTAGCTCTTGAATCGCGTCGAGTTGGCGATTAAGACTCTGTAGGTTGGCATCTTGTATTGATATGGTCTCTTTGGTCAGGCGTTCTGCTGTCTCATAGTTTTTGTAGAGTTCAAGTCCAATTTCGATACCAGTTCCCACGTTCCCGACAGTGTTTAGTCCTTTGGACAATCCCTCAGCTCTTTGTGCGCTTCTTTGAAGATTCACGACATATTGAATCCTTTGGACATTCAAGGTACCATTCGGAGTCAGAAAACCTCTCCTATTCAGTGCTGCAATTGATTTTCCCGCATTTATGAGATCGCTCGCTTTAGCATCGAGGGCCTTGCCGCCAAATCCGGTCGTTAGCGAAGTGATCGTCAGCACCGTACCGCTGGCGTTGTCGAATGTACTGCCCTTGAACTGAGTTGACGAATTTTCGGGCGCCTCGCCTGACGGATCGTGAAAGGTGAGTGGATTCGCCCCCGCGTATAGATACGGGTTGGTGGTCAGTGGTTGCGGCACGTTGAACAACGGATCCCGTGAAAGGAAACGTCGCGTCTTAGCATCGAAATACCGCGCTCGCATGTGATAAAGCGCCGTGCCTGGCTCATGCCGGACACCAAACCGACCCTGATACGTAAACGGATTCCGAGTGCTTCCAGTGCTGCCGGCTGGAAGTCCATACGGGGTATAGGCGTAAGCGTCTGTCAAGATGCCCGCATCGTTGCTTAAGAAAATGGTGTTTCCGGATTCATCATAGTGATAGAAATGCCGGTAGCCAAGCGGTGAAATGCTGTAGAGCAGATTGCCAGCCGGAGAGTAGACGTAATATTGCTCATCGACGCCGCCAAGGCGACGGATGGCGATCGATTCTCGTTCGAGGGCGTAATTCCAGACATAGTTTTCTGTCGTTGACCCGTCGGTACGACGCACGATATTCCGCATGGCGTCATATACATAACTGACGTTTCGAGTCCCCTCTCTAAAGCCAGTCAGACGTGATGCCAAATCCCATTCATACAAACGCGAGCCGTCGTCAACGAGGCGTCCTTCTGCATCATAAATAAAAGGTTCGACTTCAGACGCCGCATTAAATGCGAAAGTTTGATAAGCGTTTACGAGTTCCATTGCCTGCGGTACGTTCCGATTCGCCGACACAATGTGGCCGCGTGCATCCCGATCGAGCTCAATCAAGGCTAATGTTGCTGCGGTCCCGTTATCGTCAAATTCCTCTTTGATGCCAATCACCCGTCGGGTGGTCACGGGTTCACCGGACGGCAGTGTACCTTCTTGATATTGAATTCTTGTGGTGATACCATTGCTGCGAATTATCGCACGAAGACGATTTTGAGTGTCATAGGCCATTGACAACGTATTCGCCCCATCACTGGCGAAGTCATGCACGGCGACTAAATTGCCGTTCGCATCATAAGTGTAATGCACAGATTGACCAGGCGTGTATTCGATTTGGATAATGTTTCCTTTCGCATCTCGAATTACGGCCAGGCCATTGGAATTTGTCATAAGACCGCGTTTATCGTAAATAGCGGAAAAACTGCCTTGCCTTTCTAAAACGTCGCCATTATTGTCTAGGACGGCACTGGTTGCGCCTGTTACTTGACCATCTAAATCGTAGGTAAATTCAAATACTGTTCCGTCGGAGTACGTTTTTTTTAGCACGTTGCCTACGCCATCAAGCTCGATGTCTACAAATCCCAAAGGCGTCTGAATACCGCCAACACGGTTGCGGTTTGTAAACGAGTAGTGGATAGCGTTACCGATGGGATCCATCAACATGGTGATACGTCCACTCAGGTCATAAGTTCGCGACCATGTCTGCCCATTAGGATCGATAACAGAGGTGATCAATCCAAGCGCGTTACGACTATAGGCGGTGGCTAGTTCTTCCGGAAAAATGATCTCGCTGATCAGGTCGGTGGGACCATACGTGAGGATCGTTTTGGCTCCGCTCGGGTCAGTAATTGACGTGACTCTGTTCATCACGTCATAGCCATACTCGGTGCCGTTGCCAAACGCATCGGTGAGATGAGTCAGCCGATCCAGTTCATCGTATTGGTAGGTTACGATATCTCTGGCCCCGTTGTCAGCATCAGCTGCACTCAGAGCCTGCTCGATAAGGCCGGTGGGTGTATACGTGCGGCGGCGGTGGTGGCCCAGGGGATCGATGACATTGATTACACGACCAGCTTTATCATATTGGTAGGTGCTGATGTTACCAATTTGGTCTGTAAAGTATTGGATTCGGCCTGCTTCATCGTAGCCGATAGCCTGTCGATTTCCGTATGCGTCTCTTATAGAGCTGACGCGATCCATAGCATCATATTCGAATACGGTTATAGAATCTGCTGTGAAACTGCCGTCTGGTTCTTCAATCCCGCGTTTAGTGCTGATGATGTTTCCATTGGCATCATATTCAAAGCGCTGCTCCACTCCAATTTCATTGGTGAAGGAAAGCAGCCGGTCGAGCACGTCGTAATCGAACTGCTGACTTGACCCATCTGGCTGCTCGGCGTGAATCAGACGCTTAAAACCATCGTATTCAAACATCCGAGTATTTCCGTTCGGCCCGGTCACCTGAGCCAACGTTCCGTCGGTATTGTAATTCTTGGTGGTTTCTGCACCAAGAGGCGTTGTGATTTTCGTCACCAACCCTTGTGCGCTATATTCGATCGAACCTTTGTGGCCCGCACGGTCCTTAAGCGTGAGATAGTTACCGGCGCTGTCTGTCGTGATGGTTTCAAAGTATCCGTCGGGATAAATGCGTTTGGCGGGATCATGAAAGGGTATGCCAGCAGTGACGTTTTCAGTAAGTTCGAGGCTTGTGGCGCCATATGGATCGGTAATGACGACTGGTTTGCGATTGGCCGGATCGAATACCGTTGCCGTTGTGTTTCCGCTCGCATTGGTAACAGAGTTGCGACGTCCGTCATTATCTGCGCCAATCTCAATCAAATTGTCCTCACCATCCGTGATCGACGATAGGGTACCGTTATTGTCATGAGTATGGATCACCGGTTCGACGCCGCCGCGGCTAAAGCTTGTAATGAAATCGTTGTAATCAAAATGGGTGGCATTGCCAAAGGCATCGGTTTGCGTTACTATTTTCCCGTTATCAAATATTTGACTATACGGTATATTGCCGAGAGGCTGAATTGTCGCGGTGATTTCACCCGGATTTCCGTATTGATACTCAGTCACTTGGCTTAGAGGATCCATCACTCGGATCAGTTGGTTGTCCCGGTAGTCATACTGCCAGTCGCGGTCCCCGTCTGAAACTCTGGAAATCAAATTGTCAGGATTATAGTCGAAATCCAAGCTCCGACCGAATCCGTCTGAGACCCCACTGAGCAAGTCCCCGATATAGGACACCGTAATCGCGTTGCGGTTACGGTCCTCAATGCGATCCAACTTGCCATCGGAGCGATAGAAAAACAGCCGGTTATCAGTGGGATCACCCATGACAAATCCATCAGCGGTTTCGGCCAAATGGAAAGGCACGTCGAGCGAACCGGTTTGTACAAATCCCTCCGACTTGCGACGAAAGCTAATCGTCTTACCGCGAGCCGTCGTCACCGTTACAAAATTGGCCGTTTCATTAAGGCTCGATTCATAGGTGTGACGCCAGTTCATGCCCATAGCACCGCCTGTTCCAAGGGTGTCGAGTCCGGACGAATAGAAGCGTTCGAAGACCACGGAAATAGGGCCACGCAGATTAAAATCCGGTAATGGTCTTTGGGTCAGACGTCCGTTGTAGGTATTGACTGGATCTCCATCTTCTCCGGATTCGCTGCTAAAATCATCCAGTATTGTTGCCTCTTGAAGTGGATTTTCCACGGGCGGAAGATTGAAGCCGGTTTTAGGTGTCAAGATGTAAGCACTGCTGTGGCCGGTTGATTTTGGTCGCACACCCATAATGATTCCAGCGTCTGTGATCGCGAGCGGTCTATCTAGATCCTGGATGCCGCTTGTAAGGTCGCCGGACAGGAAATGCACACCTGCATCAAGGCCATAATCAGCTCCAGGCAAGTACACAAAACCCAGGGTTAGAGCCGCAGGACCCTCTACAGTCTCAATGATCCTTATGGCGGTTCCCACCACTTGCCCCTTGTTGTTGATCGAGGCTGCGGTGGAGAGCCGTAAATTACCGCCTGCAATTTTGTCGTCTAACAAGCCGTGAATGTCGACAATCTCGTCGGTGGTATTGTCCCAGATCTTGACCTCGGAATTGAAGGATGTACCTGTGGTTCCGATCACGAATCCATTGTCGTTGAAGTCTCTTGCTCTAAACCCATCGGCAAACGGGTAGCGAATGAGATCGTCGCTGGTAGTAATGATGGTTGTGCGATCGTCGTTAACGTTAACGAGAACATCCCCGTCAAGATTGATAGCCACGGGACTTGTTAGAGGCACGCACCCATTACCTGGTTCCACGATGCCGCGAATCAGGTCACCTAAATCGGTTCCATCTACAAACGTCGATTGGACCTGGTCTTCTTCGTTTTCATCATTCCGACATGAGGCTTGTCCGTAGCCGATCACTTCTTCGTGGTCGTTGATGTCTGTGGCGGCCTGAGGTAAATCACCCATACTCAGATTGATGACCGCAGTACCAATTATTTCTGCCGCGTGCAGTCCGCTGTCATCGAAATTGAGTCCGCCCGCGACGGAGCCCCGGATGTTGATTCCTGTCGGAAAGAAAGTTGCTTCCTCTTCTTCATCCAACAGCTGGATAAAGCGGTCATTAATTCGATCATTATTGGCATCGACAAACCAGGATTCACCTGGCGCAGGAGGATTCAGCCCAAATGCGAAATTTGCAATAAATGGAGCTTCATCGCCACAACAGATGCCAACAATCTGAAGCGCTTCGTTCATGGCCCTAATCTGAGGTGTTGCCTCCGCGAACTTGATCGCATTCCAGCCGCTTGGTGGTGGTGGCGGAGGTGGTTGTGTTGGATCGTCGTCACATGGCGGTGCACACGTACCGTACACGGCGAAAGCTAGTCCTAACTTCTCAGATTCGCCACCCAGTTCGGCCAAGGGTATAGCGAATTCGTAGATCTTGTGTTCGTATGTGACATTATCGGTGTATGCAAATCCCGGCAGCCCCCAGGTTTGCTCCAGTACGGAAGCCTTGAACACTTTCAATGTCGTTAAGGTATTGACGTAAACCTTTGCGTAGTCCTTTGCTCCATCCATGGTGTTGTCACCCGTAAAATCGAGGGCCACGTAAAGCGTTTTATCGTCGTTTCGAACCCAGCCGTACACTTTGTCGGAAGGATGACCAGAACCGGATTCGGCAAACTCCATGAAAAAAGGTTTGTCGTTACGGACTTCGTCAAGGTTGCCGTCTATCTTCAAGTTTCCAACAACTGAATCCATGTGGTATTGATAATACACACTGTGCTGGTTGATCTCTTGGTATAAGTTGTCGATGGGAAATTGAAATGGAATCTCGCAGATACGATTCGGTTCGATACGTGCCACAAGAGTCAGCTGTTTGCCAGGTGCACTAAATGCGATGTCAAGGGTGCGATCCGTTGCATGCACCACATCGTAATCTGCCCTAAAGAGCTTTCCGATTTCTCGTTCATTCACACCGTTAATATGGATAGCTGATTGACCATCAAGTTGGACGGCATCTAAATGTGCCACTTTGCCACTTTCAGGCCTAATGCGAACGTGGCTAGTTGGACGCTGAAGGACTAAAGATTGCATCGAGTAGTGTTTTGAAAAATCGAGTTCAGCGACCTGTTTCCAGGTACCCTGTTCAGTTGGCACTTCGACTACAAATTGCCCGTTGGATTTCGAGCGTGAGTCCGTTGGTGGCTGTTGCGCTGCAAAGGATAAGCAGTCTGACATGAAGATCGTAGCGATAGTTGCCAAGAAAAGCAGAGCTTTCAGTCGCTCACCAGTCCACAGAAAACGTAGCTTTTTCATTAGAATGCCATGCGATTTACGGGTCTATCGACAAATTGTTAAAGTGTTGCAGAATTGTCATCCCATAATAGAGATAATTTATGATTCAGTCATATTTATATTTGGGATAGACTATAGTTGTAAGGTAACTTTAGAGTCCGCAGTGGAAGGTACGAATGAGGGTTTTCAACGCAGGCCAGATCCAAGCTTCGATTAAAATGTCTTTATACTACAATGTGGCGGTTGTCAATATTAAAAACTTAGAATACTGGACTGAACAAAAAAATGACGTGAGAAATATCCCAGATGTTAACAAACTGGTATTAGTCGCTGTACATTTATAGTTTTAGGGACGTTTCCAAGTTATAGAATTCAGACACGTTTGACGCCAGAACAATGTATGGTTCGTGTCCCGGCAATAGCCTTACCGGTATGAGGTGTGCCTTTCGGAATAATGTCCTCCTGGCCCACTTCAATTCGCTTTGCTTCTTCGCCTATAATCAACGTATATTGACCTTGAACAACAGCAAAATATTCATCAAAATCAACCTAACACCGAATTTCCGAGCTATCACAGACCGTTACATAAAACCGCATTCTATTTCCGATTAGGTTCCGCGGTTGGTTGGGAGCAGTTATTAGGCTTCTTAGTGACGTTTGGCATCCGACAGTGCGGCCATTATTCCTAATCCAATATAGACAGTCCCGACCAAATACCTCTCAATCCGCAGAAACGAACGAGTCCCTTTTAGCCATTGTCCAACCGTGCCAGCTAAAAGAGCATAAAGGCTGTCAGTGACAATAGCCATGAGTACAAACAGACATCCGAGGGTCAACAGCTGTAAAGTGAATGAGCCCTTGGACGAATCAGCAAATTGTGGCAAAAAAGCAAAAAAGAATAATGCCGTCTTTGGGTTGAGTATTGCTACCAGTACTCCTTGGCGAAAGATGCGTTTCAGGCTTTGGCGCTCCAGGGTCGCCGGCTGTTGCGGGATGTCACTTGCGAGAAGGCGGCGCACTCCCAAATAGATAAGATAGGCGGCTCCAATGTATTTGACGATGGAGAAAGCAAGAGCTGAGGATACCAAGATGGCAGACAATCCTAGACTAGCTGCTAATACATGCACGAAATTGCCGACCTCGATACTGAGAACTGACACAAAGCCGGCCAACCTGCCCTGATCCAAACTGCGAGCCACAATATAAAGCACGGCTGGACCGGGTGTGATCAGAAGGATCAAGGCCGCCAACAGAAATATTGTTAAGTTTGGCAAGTTTAACATAGTACCTCATCCGATGAGTTTTGAACTCAGCTCAAACATTGCTATTGCTTGATAATGCCCAATGTCTCGCGATGGGCTGCGGGACACCCTACTTTGATAGCCACATTATTTTACGAAAGTCGCTCGGCTTTTCCTGCTGTGGCTCGGCGAAGCTAAGCGAAGACGGGTCAGCTCAATTCCTTCTGTTTGACCAATTCAGTTTGAGTTTAGTGACAAATAAGCCGTTATAAAAAATTGCGTATGCTTTCAGAGCTGCACATGAATCATGTTGTAAAAGCGAAAGAGACTTACAATTTTAATTTGCCAGATCTCCTTCTTGTTAAAATCATTTCTGACGGGCACTTTCGAAAGCATGGGATATTCTTCAACGATTTTAATTGTATCTACCCACTTTCGGAGACCGGAAGCGCTTTTCAGGTGCCACTTAATCAGTGATGATGAGTCCATTTCGCTATTTTTCGTGATTTTCTTGATTTCCCTGTTTGACCCCCATGCTGGAAGCCATGACATCGAATCAAAGATTACATGGGATGAAGGATAAGTTTCGGCAAGTTTACGAAACAGGATGCCGACCTCCTGGGCTTCGAAGTAGCATAGTACCCCCGCAGCCATGAACAGAATGGGACGGCCTTTCGTCCACCGGGATATGTCATCAATCCAGGTGAAATCAAATATTGATTTAGCAATCGTCATTTCTCGTTCCGAGTCAGGAATTAGCTTCTGCCGCAGAGCAACGACATCTGGAAGGTCGATATTGATCCATTGAACAGTTCCTTCGTCAACTCGCTGAAACGTGGTGTCCAGGCCCGCTCCAATATTTATAATCACAGCTTTGCTGTTATTCGAAAGAAATACTCCAATAATGCTGTCGAAGTTGTAAGCACGGATAGCCCATACACCCTGATGATCCGCCATATGCCCTTCCTCAATCTTAGAGAAATCATAGTCAATTCTCTCGACTATATTTTTGGCATAGGTGTCACATACGATGGGATTTTTCTTCTCTGTCTCTCGAGCTCTTGCCCATAGAGGTAACATCAAAGTCTCCTGGACTGCACCTAAGTCGATCTTAATATCCTGACTATTCACATTACCTCCATGCCTAACCACAGGCGGCGAGCAGCGGCCTAAATTCAAGCCGATCCTGCACGCCTTTTACTCCACTAGATTGGTTATCTTTTCTTTTTTCGAATTATCTCGATAATATCTGAACTTTACTTTTGATATGCCTTTTCAAATTCGGCTTTGGCGACCTTCCTTTCTATTCTCGAACATTTATAGTCATATACTAGGTTTTCCGCTGCATATTTTCTGCCGAACGCCGGCGGTCGGATGAAGTCAGGACTACCACTGACCTTCGCAAATGTCAAATAAAATGCTTACGTCCAAACATTAGCAGCGGCTCGGCCCCGGCTGTCCTCTAAACTGCATTATTGGACGAAGATTTTCAATTCAATGTGGGGGAAAAGCTGTGAAGAGGTATGCTTCTCGCTGCTCCCTCTATAGACAGGCGCAGCTCTATCTCAAGTAAAAAATTCTCTCTTAAAAGAATTAGAAAAAAGTCTTAGAAACCCAATGCCATTCCAATGCAATAAATCCGATTCCTAGTAATCCTAAAAAGATTGAGAACTTTAATGCCGCGCGATCCAATACAGCCTCTTCTGGTTTATTCGGATTATAGTAAACATAGGCCTTTGACTTTTTCTGAGGTGCACTTGGTTTCCCTATTGACTCAACAGTGCCAATGAAGGTTTAACTAAGCATTTGATGTCAATATATTTTCTCCAGATATGTTTTCCTTGGTTTCCAATCCGTGTCTTCTTGCCGAGCGCCGTCAATCAGCCGCAAGGTTTTTTGCGTCGTCTGAATAAGCTTTTTAGGCATTTTCACTGATGCTATATAAATCTTCATTTTTTCAGGACAGCAAAATACAATGATTGGTTCTACAATGACCTCAGCCGTTGTAGTCTCTTAATTTATTAAATACAAAGGTAGAAACTTTCCTATCAATTTCCTTGCTTTGATTTTTAAATCTCTCAGTAATCGCTTCAGAATTGAAAACGCCATCATCAACTAGAATGGGGGTCGCTTTATATTTTCCAGGCTTATTTTCGCCATCATCAATCTTGCTATGCGTGTATCCAAATTGCTTTTTCCATATTATGGAACGTTGGATGTGAAGTTTGTCATAGTAAAGTTGAAACTCAACTATTTGACCCAATTCATTTTCCCATACCAGCAGGTCAAAATAGTCATCTTCAAACCACCTCTTGTGTGGTTCTCCTGGAACCTGTTTGACGTATTTTGGGTGTATTTCTTTCATGTTGTTAAGATATTTCCCTGTAGAACCCAGTGAAAGTGGGCTGCGGCCCTCTTGGGTATCGAGTATTCACAGAATTTTTCGTGAACCGCCACACTACACGCCGAGAACTTCACAGTTGGGTTGGGCCTAAGCAGTTATTTAGTCGGTTTATCACCTTTTCAAGTGTGACTTCCGGTTCTGTGAAGAAAAGATCGTAACTCATATTTTCTATTGTTTCCCTTAGGCTGGGTGCGTTTCACCTGCCGGAGGTGGAATTAGACGATAAAGTTTAGACCGCTGAAAACTCAAAGCTCCAACCAATGTTGTGTGCCGGGCTCAGCCTGGCTGCTAGATGGTGGTGTCCGATATTATGACACGCATATCGGGCAAAGTCCAGACCCAGCCTGACGGAGGCGAAGGGTAGCCGAAGGCAAGGGTGGCGCAGCAATGAGCGCCTGAAGGAAGTTGGAGGCAAAAGCACGAGTCGACGAATCCCGCTAAAAAACAGCGGGACGCAAGCGCACGCATTGCCCCGCACCGAGAGGTGGGGGGCAGGCAGATATGAGGCGGGGTATGATCAGGACCCGCCTCCGGCGGACTGATTTTGTCCTTTTCTCGGGCGGATAGAACGACCAGATCAACTGCCGAGACCTGGTATCACTTTCCGAGCTTGCAGCTATATTGTCAATATTTTCCTAGGTCAATTTGTTCATTCCGAGTTCCTCGGAGTGGTCCGAGCCGGCCCCAATAGTTATTCCGCGATCACGAAGGCGATTAAAGCGAATATAAGTCGCTGTCGGAACCAGTTCTCGAATCTTGGATATTGCAGGAACAGCAACCCTAGCCGGCACTTCTTTTCCAATTCCAAACAAACCTCCAAGGATGGTAGTTGGTAAACATTCAAAACTATTTCAAAATGTTACATATAAAACCTGAGAGCATAAATCAATGCCGATTTTTCGAGAATCGAATTATCACACAATGGGTATCGAGTATCCGGAATCCGGCATCGAGCATTCATAATCCAGCGTCTGGTATCGAGCATCCAGCATCGAGCATCCAGCATCGAGCATCCAGCATCGAGCATCCAGCATCGAGCATCCAGCATCGAGTATCCAGCATCGAGCATCCAGTATCGAGCATCCAGCATCGAGCATCCAGCATCGAGCATCCAGCATCGAGCATCCAGCATCGAGCATCCAGCATCGAGTATCCAGCATCGAGTATCCAGTAACCAGGATCAGTCTTTTTCTCTAAGAATTTCCAGTGCCAGGCGGGCGGCATCCTGCTCGGCGGCTTTTTTGCTCTTGCCGCTGCCCTGGGTTTCGATATCCAGCACTTTCAGCGCGACCCAAAACGTTTTGTCATGATCCGGGCCGTCTTCCCGGATGATGCTGTAGTCCGGCATCGATCCATGGTCGATCTGGACCGTTTCCTGCAACTGGCTTTTGTAATCCTGGTTGTTGGCAGCGGTGTGGAGCTCTTCAATCAGCTGCTGGAAGTTGGTTTCTATGATTTGATAGGCTGCATCGAAGCCGCCATCCAGGTATATGGCCGCCATCAATGCTTCGAAGGTATCCGCCAGTATAGAATTTTTTTCCCGGCCCTGGGTTTGAATTTCTCCCTTGCCGAGCTGGATATACAATCCCAAATCAAACGATCGCGCCATTTTAGCGAGCTGATTTTCATTGACAAGGTTAGCGCGACTCCTGGACAGGTCGCCTTCTTTTAGATCCGGATAGCGGCGCATGAGAATGTGGCCGACAATCAGATTTAAAACCGCATCCCCCAAAAATTCAAGCCGCTCGTTATCGCGCAGCTGGGGTTCGCCAAGCTCGTTGACAAAGGAGCTGTGCCGCAGGGCTTCCTGCAGAAGATTTTTGTCATTGAATTCGTATCGTAGAATTTGTTCAATTCCATGTGAATCTTTTGCTTCCATGATTTTGTCCGCATGCCTGAATATTTGTGGCAAACAGTCCACACTCCGGTTCGCGACAGATTTGCCTTAACCGGCTTGGGGCTGCAATTGTTGATTTGAATTCAGGCAGTTTATTTTTTCTCAAAATGCCGATGGTTGAATTGATACAAAAAGGAGTAATGCGAAGCACAATAGAATTAGGCCGCCGGGATTTCGATCATTATAAAAATACGGCAATTAAGAAAAACTAGTTGGTATCCTGAATATGCTGCTTAGCAGGGCGGATTAATTCTTCATACAAATCATATGAAACGAACAGATTCCCTCTGCCCGATCCGATGGTGATTTCTGGGTGTATACTGCCATGAAAATCGGTCCCGCCGGTCTGCTTTAACTCATGACGTCGGGCCAATTCAGTAAAAAGGCGAGTTTGCTCGGGAGTATGTTCCGAATAATATACCTCAACCGCCAAAAGCCCCATTTCCTTGAGCCCAGTCAGCAACTCATCATATTGGCCGCGGGTTTTGCACTCCAGCAAACCGGGATGGGCCAGGGCCGGTATTCCGCCGGCGTTTAGAATCAGTTTAATCGCTTCGCGGCATTCAATTCGAAATTTGTCGACATAAGCCGGCCCATTGGTGCCCAAATATCGATCAAAGGCCTCATTCATCGATTCGACAAATCCCTTTTTAACCAACACTTTCGCGATGTGAGGTCTGCCCAACTGACCATCTCCGGCTTCCCGGCGGACTTCATCCAGCGTGATCGCCAGACCGATATCATTTAGACGGCTGATGATTGCCGGGTTGCGATTTTTTCTGGCCAGCTGCAGTTTTTCAAGGGCTTGATTCAGGGCCGGATCATCGAGACGGATCGAGTATCCCAAAATATGGAAACTGCCGGCGCCGGCATAGAAGCTGGGGGGGGCAGCACTTATTTCAACACCGGTTATGAAATCCAGGGAAGGGGGAATACCGGCTTGCAGCGCCTCTTTGGATCCGGCGAGGGTGTCATGATCCGTGATGGCGATCGCTTTTAACTTCAACTCGAGGGCCTGAGAAACTACCTCCGCCGGGGTCAGGGTACCATCAGAAGCCGTGGTGTGGATATGCAGATCGATTTCCGCATGCTTGCTATAGTCCAAGGGCTTTCTCCAAAGCCTCCTCTTTGGACTTGCAATCGATACACTGGGTGGTTACAGGCCTTGCTTTCAGTCTCTTGAGAGTGATGTCTTCGCCGCATGAATCACAAACACCATAGGTATCATTTTCAATCCGCTCCAAAGCCGATTTGATTTTTTTGATCAATTTGGCTTCCCGATCGCGTATGCGCAGCATAAAATTTCGATCGGCTTCCAGAGCAGCCCGATCCGTTGGATCCGGAAAATTTTCTTTGGTTTCGGTCATGCCGGAGACCGTATTGTCGGCCTGATTTAATAGATCCTCCAGCCGCTCGGTGAGATATTCTTTGAAAAATTCTTTGTCCTTTTTTTTCATGGCTCAACCCTATGAAATCCCTATGAAATAATAATGAGGCTGTTATTAAAAGCTTATTTAAATAACATATATAAAAATCTATGTAAATGGAAAAAATGCATTTTATAGGGCATTTAAAAATTTCTCGAGCTGTTTCATGTTTGCAACATTATAAAATTTACCGGGATAATCCCGGGGCAGGGTCTTTTTCAGCAACCCGGCCAGCACTCTCCCCGGCCCGACTTCAACGAAGATTTCAACTTCCGCTTCCATTAATTTGTTCATCGTGTCGTACCAGCGCACGGGGCTGCACAATTGGCGGGCCATAATGCTCCTGATTTCGGCCGGATCTTCTTCAGGGGCCGCAGTCACATTAAAGTAGATCTGCTTTTGCGGAACTTCAAACGCCACCGCGGCCAGAAATTGTTGAAATTCGTCCTGGGCCCCTTGGATCAGTTCGCTGTGCCAGGCGCCGCTGACTTTCAGTTCCACCGATTTGGCGCCCTGGGCGACAGCCAGGGCCGATACCTTTTCAACGGCCGGCGGGGCGCCGGTGATCACGATTTGCTGCTCGGTATTGTGGTTGGCAACCGATACGATGCCGCTTTTTTGACCTTCGGCCACCAGTTCAGAAACCGTCTCGATCGGGAGACCGACGATGGCGTGCATCGCCCCCTGGTTTTTTCCGGCTTCACGGTGCATCAACTCACCTCTTTTATGCACCAGGCGGATCGTATCTTCCTTTGTGTTGACACCCCCGGCGCTAAGGGCGCCATATTCACCCAGGCTGTGGCCGGCGCAAAATTGATAGGGGATATTTTCTTTTTCAATCACGGCCAGGCAGGCGAGATTGACCGCAGTTACGGCCGGCTGAAGATTGACAGTCATGGTCAAATCTTCCATGGGCCCTTTGAAGCACAGCTTGGAAATGTTGATGCGGGTAATTTCCTCCGTCATATCGAAGATTTCGCGAACAATGTCATACTCACGATAAAATTCTTCACCCATGCCGACGCTCTGGGAACCTTGGCCAGGAAACAGGAAAGCGATCTTTTTCATAATGAGTTCTCCATAAAGATCAGTTATCAGTTATCGGTTATCAGTTATCAGTGAACCGGTCACAGCAACCGGCATCGAGCATCCAGCATCGAGCATCCAGCATCCAGCATCGAGCATCCAGTATCCAGCATCAAGCATCCAGCTTGAACAATTTCCGAATGGTGGCAATATAATGGGATTTATCTTCCATCATACCATCTTTCTTTAAAAATATCGTAGGATCGTGCAGGAATTTGTTGATGAGGGCACCGGACATCTTTTGGATTGCGGCGACGCTGTCCGCTGGGATACTATTGGAGTTCAGCGTTTTTTGAAGTTCGGCCGCGGCAATGGTTTCCATTTTATTTCTCAAGGCGATAATGGTCGGCACCACCTCCAAGCTATCATACCACTGCCGAAAGCTGATGACCGCCTCATCGATAATCCGCTCGCCCTTGACGGCCTCCTGCTGCCGATCTTCGATGTTGTCGTCCACCACGCCTTGCAGATCATCTATATCATACACATATGAATTCGACAGCCGATTGACCTTGGGATCGATATCCCGGGGCACGGCGATATCTATGAAAAAAAGCGGACGGCTGCGCCGTTTGCGGATAACCGGTTTAACCTGATCGCGGGTGATGACAAAATCAGGCGACCCGGTCGAACTGATGATGATGTCGGTTAACTCTAGGAAGTTCGTAATTTCTTCGAATCGAATGGGCTTCCCGTTGAACTTTTTGGCCAGTTCGACGCCGTTTTCAAAGGTTCGATTGGCCACGTAAATCTCAGATGCTTTATGACGAATCAGGTGTTCGACCGCCAGCTCCGCCATTTCGCCGGCCCCGACCAGCAGAACCGATTTTCCCGCCAGATCGCCGAATATCTTGCGTCCCAGTTCCACGGCGGCATAGCTGATGGATACGGCCCGATCGCCGATTCCGGTTTCCGTTCGAATTCGTTTGGCCACGAAAAAGGTGCGGTGCAGCAGCCGGTTCAAAATTACACCGGATGATTTAAGCTCTGTGGCCATTCGGTAGGCGTCTTTAATCTGGCCGAGGATCTGGGGTTCGCCGACCATCATGGAGTCCAGGCTGGAGGCAACCCTGAACACATGGCGGACGGCGTCGTTGCCTTCATGAATATAGAGGGCATCGTTAAACTGGTCGAGAGGGATTTTGTTAAAGTCGGCGATGAAGTCCTTTGCGGCGGCAATGGTGTGTGATTTTTCGTCGGTTACAAATAGCAGTTCAACCCGGTTGCAGGTGGAAAACAAAATCACTTCCTTGATATCGGGTCGCCGATGAAGCGTTTGGAGCGCAGTTACCGACTCGTCTCCGGTAAAGGCGATGCACTCCCTCAACTCCACCGGAGCCGTTTTGTGATTTATTCCTAGTAGTACGATATCGGGCATAACACTTGTAAGAAAATTGAAGATTGAAGATTGAAGAATTAAGGATTTCAATCTATTTTAAATAAGTATGGACGTCCGGTTGAACTTTTGGAGATACGAAAATATAATCGATAGAATGCCACAAAATCTTCAATCTTCAGTCTTCAATCTTAAATCGTTGTTCACCTGGTGAATTCCCCATGGTGTCCTTCCAGCAGCAAATTCACCCCCAGGAAGGTAAATAAAAGCACTGCAAAACCAATAATTGCCATGATGGCCGAGCGGCGGCCGCGCCACCCGACGGTTAGCCGCTCATGCAATAAAGCCGCATAAAAAAGCCAGGTAATGCCGGACCAGACCTCTTTGGGATCCCAACTCCAGAACCGGCCCCAAACCGATTTGGCATAAACAAATCCGGTGATCAGCCCCAGGGTGAGCATGGTAAATCCCACCACGATGCAGGCATAGCCGGTGGAATCCAAAAGGTCCAGGGATGGCAACCTTCTGTAAAAGAATCCCCGCTTTTTGGTTTTAATCGCGTTTTCCTGTAAAAGATATAACACACCCAGGCCGCATGCCAGGGCAAAGCCCGCTTCGCCGACAAAAATGACCACCACATGCGATATTAACCAGAAACTTTTGAATAAGTCAGACGTTTGAGCCGTCTCACTCGGCAACTGAGAGACAATGATCATCACCAGGGTTACCAGGGGCACGGCAAAGACGCCCAGAACTTTCAGATTGTATTTGAAATGAATGGCCAGAAATAGACCGGCAATGGTCCAGGCCGCCAACGACAGGGTTTCGTACAAATTGCCGGCCGGCAGTTGACCGGCTTCGAAAATGCGGTAGACCAGAGCAGCCGTGTGCCATAAAAAACCGGCGATCAGGATGAAATACCCGCTGCGCTGCAAAAAATCTTTTTGAAGAAATAAATAGGCGCAATATGCCGCACTGCTGAGCATATAAAATACAATCGTCAAAATGATCAATATTTCCATTATCCAGCCTTGTGGGTATCTAGGTTCAGGGGTTCAACGTTCCGGGTTCAGAGGTTCAGTGTTCAAGGTTCAGAGGTTCAGCGTTCCCGGTTCAGAGGTTCAACGTTCCAGGTTCAGAGGTTCAGAGGTTCACGGTTCAGAGGTTAAAACCGGGTTCACGGTAATAATTGAAGCAGCATATGCATTTGCCAGCGGTTTGCAGCCTGACTCTATGGATATCTTGATCTTAAACATCAGGCTGTTCATTCCACCTGAGGTGGATTAACCTTTGAACCTTCTACGAACGCATCAATTCCTCGAATCGGTACCCTTCCCCTAATATGTCGAAAAGCACTTTGTTAATGTCTTCTGTACGTCCTTGTTGGATCATTGACATCAAATCGCTGTCAATCATCTGTTCAAACAGCGGCTTGTGAGCTTCAGGTTCATGGGCCTCACTCAATAACTTGCGACGGACCGCACCCATGAGTCTTAGAAATTTTCCATGCTCCGGGCCAAATTGCGCTTCAAGCTTTCGGCGCAGATTTTTGGCCATGGCCGGACTTTTGCCGGATGTTGATATGGTGATGACCAAATCATCGCGCTGGACGATTGAAGGCAGAATAAAGTTGCAGACTTCGGGGCGATCGGCAATGTTGCACAAGATGCCGCGCCGCTCGGCATCGCTGCTGATCTGTCGGTTCAAGGCTTCATCGTCGGTGGCTCCGATGACCAGAAATTTCCCTGCCAGATCGTCGGATTGGTATCCACGCAATATGAGGGTCAGTGCCTTTGTTTCAGCAAGATCATGCAATCCTTCGGATATTGCGGGACTGACAACGGTGACCCTGGCGCCGCATTTTAACAGGTTGGTAACTTTGCGGGTGGCCACGCCGCCGCCGCCGACGACCAAACAATCTCTATTTTGGATGTCTAAATTGATGGGATAGTAGCGCATACGTCCTTCTATATTCAGTCTATTCTCTTAATGTGGAATAATAAATCTACAACGCTAATTGAAGCTCATAAGCTCGTAAGCTCATGAGCTCATAAGCTGATAAGTCGTTAAGCTGGTATGCCCTAAATCCATAAATGGTTTTTTTACTCAACAGCTTATGAGCTCAACAGCTTACGAACTCAAGAGCTTACGAGCTTACATCCAATCAGCGACAAATGATCAACCAATGCTATCTAACTCCAACCTCCAGCCGCATCAAATCTTCCGCCAGGACCAGGGGGCCGGTGTAAGTTTGGCGGCACTCCTTTTTTATATCAGCATCTTCGCAATCCGGGTAAAAATGCGTGAGCACCAGTTGTTTTACCTCGGCGCGGGCTGCTATTTCACCTGCCATCGAAGGGGTCAGGTGGCCTTTTACGCGCTTTTCGTCCGGCATGGCTGATTCACATATCAGCAGGTCTGCTTTGTGAGCCAATTCGATTAGATTCTCATTAAAATCCGTGTCACCGGAATAAACCACCGCGGTACCGGCATCGCTTGTGATCCGATAGGCAACACTTTCCGGATTGTGGTCCATGGGTGCGGATTCAACCGTAAAGCCATCGAATTTTTGAAAATCGTTGGAACTGTTGTCAAGTTCCATAAATGCCAGCAGCTCTTCCTTGAGCTCGATCCAACTGCCGTAAACCGCTTTGAGGCCCCTGAAAAATTCTTTTAATCCGCGGCCGGCAACAATTGTCAGGGGGGACTGCCGGCGATTGCCATCCGGGTATTTGGTGGCGAATAACAAGGGCACGAGTTCGGCGCTGTGATCCGGATGAAAATGACTGTAAAATACATAATCAAGATCAAAAATAGTTGTTTCGGCCTTCAAAAGCCTTCGCATGGTTCCCGGGCCTGAGTCGAACAGCAAGCGGGAAGCACCGGTTTGCATTAACACAGCGCATGAGCTTCGCTGCAGCGAGGGTACACAGGTGCCCGAGCCGAGTATCGTAACCATGATACCTGATCTATTTGTCGACATAGCCAATCTCCCTTGCCGGTACAAATGTTATAAAAGAAAAAAGTTATCGGTTATTTTTTATTGGTAATCAGTATCCGACCGCGGCCTGGAATCAGCCTCTCCCAAATAACCAACAATTAATAACGAATAACTTTTATCAAACGTCTAAGATGTTGCTTCTTCAATTATCTTGACCCATGGCCCGGGTTATTTCAGCGCAAGGCCATCGGGGCAAGAGATCGCTTACTTCGCACCGGCACGTTTTTCCACCCGATTAATCAGCCATCGCAAAAGCTTTTTTTCATCCCGGAAATCGACCTGATCCGCAATATCGGATAAAGAAAATTCAGCGCGGGCCATACTTTTATGGCCACCCGCCGAGCCGAATTGGCCAAAGCTTTTTTTGGCGATGTTACCGGCATTTTTTCGAATGCCGTCGTTTCTGATGATAACAACGAGCTTTTTGTCGTAAGTACCGGAAACGATGCTCCAGGTGACGGATACAATTCTCATGAAAAAATCGGCAACAATGACACAGACATCCGGATTGACGACCGGACCCAGGTGGACAAAGACGCGGCCTTTGCGCAGCCGCATGTTTTGCAGCGCAGTTTTAAAATATTTTAAAAAATCAAGCCTGAGGTCAGCCTGTTCGATTTTACGCGCCAGGTGGATGTTGACATGACGAAAAAGATACTGAAAAGCACGGACATCCTCGATCACGGTTTGTCGCTTAAATGCGTTGGTGTCTGTTTTTATGGCATAAAACAAGCCGGTTGCCAGTGTTACCGAAGGCTTTATTCTGGCCGCCCTCAGGTATTCGGTCATGATCGAGGCCGTGGCGCCATAGTGGGGTCGAATGTCCAAAAAAGGCGCTTTGGCACAGGTTTCAGGATGATGGTCAATGATGACATTCGGACTGAGCGGGTTCATGAATTCATTGTGATCCGGCTGGGAGTCCACCATGACGATCTTGCTGAATTGGTCCGGATCAATATCGGAATAGGGAATCGGGCTGAGCTTCAACAGCTTCAGCATCGCCAGATTATCCGGGCGATTGATCGTATTCACATGGGATATGGTGACATTGACGACCCTGCGCCACAGCAACCGGCTGACGGCCATGGCACTGGCAATGGCATCCGGATCGGCATTGATGACAACCAGGACATGATCATTGCCTGAAAATTGATCGTAGAAACGGCGCAGTTTTTCAGAATTTGAAATTGTCATAAAGGCGTCATTCCGATTTTGTGCCCTGGATCTTACGACGAGTTCATCACGATTACAATAATTTTTTAAATTTTCAAAGAACAATCTACAAGCCTGGCGCCGCCATTATGGGTGACGGATCAATTAAACACGATTTGCTGCCCTTCGACCTCGGCCTGCACCCGGGTACCCTCGGCAATACTGCCTTTTAGAATTTCGAGGGCCAAAGGATTTTCGATGTACTGTTGAATCACTCGTTTAAGCGGCCGGGCGCCATATACCGGGTCATATCCCTTTTCGGCAATTATCGAAACGGCATCATTGGACAAGGTCAGCTCGATATCTTTGGCCGCCAATCGGTCGCGCAGCTTATTCAATTGAATCTCGACGATTTCAGCAAGCTGTTCCGGTGTCAGATTTTGGAAAATAATAGTTTCATCGATGCGGTTGAGAAACTCCGGTTTAAAATTGGCCCGCAGCGCCTCGGTAACCCGCTGCTCCATCGTCCGGCGATCGGTGCCCGCCAACTCTTGAATCCACTGGCTTCCGATATTCGACGTCATAATGACCAGGGCGTTTTTAAAATCAACCGTACGGCCCTGGCCGTCGGTCATGCGACCGTCATCCAAAATTTGCAGCAACACATTGAAAACCTCCGGATGCGCTTTTTCGATCTCGTCGAAAAGCACCACAGAATAGGGGCGACGGCGCACGGCCTCGGTCAGATATCCGCCCTCTTCGTATCCGACATAGCCCGGCGGCGCCCCGATCAGTCGCGCCACCGAATGCTTTTCCATAAATTCGGACATATCGATGCGGACCATGGCCTGCTCACTGTCAAAAATAAATGCGGCCAGGGCCTTGGCCAGTTCAGTCTTGCCCACCCCGGTCGGTCCCATAAAAATAAAAGATCCGATGGGGCGGTTGGGGTCCTGCAGGCCGGAGCGGGCTCGGCGCACCGCATTCGAGACCGCCTCCACCGCCTCGTTTTGTCCGATCACCCGGTCGTGAAGCCTTGCTTCCATGTGGACCAGCTTTTCCCGTTCGCCCTCGAGCATTTTGCTGACCGGTATTCCCGTCCAGCGGGAGACCACTTCGGCGACATCTTCATCGTCGACTTCCTCTTTGAGCATTTTGCTGTTGGCCTGCAATTCGGCGAGCTTTGAGTTGATATCTTCCAGGCGCTTTTGAAGTTCCGTGGCCCTGCCATATCGGATCTCAGCAACCTTGGCCAGATCGCCTTCCCGCTCGGCCAGTTGGGCCTCCTGATTCAGCTGCTCCTGTTCTTCCTTGATTTTGCGAATGCTCTGGATCGCATCTTTTTCGTTTTGCCAGTGTCCCTTCATGGCCTTGAGCTCGTCATTCATGTCGGCCAGCTCCGCCTCCAAATCCTTGTAACGCTGTCGGGAAGCCGGATCGGCTTCTTTTTTCAAGGCCTGGCGCTCAATTTCGGCCTGAGTAATTTTTCTTTGGATTTCATCTATTTCAGCCGGCATGCTGTCAATTTCAATGCGCAATTTGGAGGCGCACTCGTCGATCAGGTCGATGGCTTTGTCCGGTAAAAACCGATCGGCGATATAACGGTTGGAAAGTGTGGCGGCGGCCACAATGGCCGAATCCTTGATCCTGACCCCGTGGTGCACCTCGTATTTTTCCTTTAACCCGCGCAAAATCGATATGGTATCGGCCACGGTCGGTTCTTTGACCAGAACCGGTTGAAACCGTCTTTCCAAAGCGGCGTCCTTTTCGATATATTTGCGATACTCGTTCAACGTCGTTGCTCCCACACAGCGCAGTGTGCCCCGGGCCAGCGCCGGCTTGAGCATGTTCGAGGCATCCATCGATCCTTCTGCGGCACCGGCTCCCACAACCGTGTGCAGCTCATCGATAAACAGGATTACTTCACCCTCGGCGCTTTCCACTTCTTTCAGAACCGCTTTGAGACGGTCTTCGAATTCGCCTCTGTATTTGGCTCCGGCGATCAGCGCCCCCATGTCCAGTGCAACCAGGCGTTTGTTTTTCAGAGTTTCGGTAACATCGCCGGCCACGATGCGTGCGGCCAGGCCTTCAATGATGGCCGTTTTCCCGACTCCAGGCTCACCGATCAGAACCGGATTGTTTTTGGTTCGCCGGGAAAGAACCTGGACAATGCGGCGGATTTCATCATCGCGGCCAATGACCGGATCCAGTTTACCCAGGTGTGCCAGATCGGTGAGGTCCCGACTGAAGCGATCCAGCGCCTGGTATTTTTCCTCGGGATTCGGATCGGTGATGCGCTGGGTGCCTCGAATTTCCAGCAGAACCTTCAGGATCGAGTCCCGTGTGACGCCGGCACGGCTGAGAATTCCGGCAGCCGCACCTTCCTTTTCATCGGCTATTGCCAGAAATATATGTTCGATGCTGACGAATTCATCCTTCATTTTCGTGGCCTCGCTAAATGCCGCCTCCAGCACGGACTTGCTGCTCGGTGACAAATAGGCCTCGCCCATACTTTCGCCACTGACCTGGGGCAATTTTTCGATTGCGGCCTTTATCTCGCTCACGATCGCATCCTGGGACACTCCCAGCTTACGCAGCATGGAACCGGCAATACCTTCCGGCTGCCCGAACATTGCGGCCAGCAGGTGCTCAGGTTCGATTTGCTGGTGATGATACTGGGAGGCCAGTGCCTGGGAATTTTGAATCAATTCCTGAGATTTTATGGTGAACTTGTCAAAGCGCATTGTGTTGCTCTCCTATAGTTAATCCACAAATCAATCCGCCCTGTAAAACAGCATTCCAGGGTTCTAAATTGTACTTGGTAAACCGAATAAATGTCAGGAATATAAACACATTCTATCTTCTGTCAAACCTTGCTGGATGCGGATGGGTATAAGGTGTAGGGTATAAGGTTTAAGGTGTAAGGTGAAAGAGATAGGGCCAAAGGTGAAGGAATTCGGCATTCGGCATTGGGTATTGGGTGTTGGGTTCTGGGTATTGGGTATTAGGTATTGGGTGTTGGGTGTTGGGTACTGGGTATTGGGTATTGGGTACTGGGTATTGGGTATTGGGTATTGGGTACTGGGTATTGGGTATTGGGTGCTGGATATTGGATACTGGTTACTGGTGCCTATTTATTGAAATCACATCATGTTTGCGCAGGATTTATGTCATCGCCGGATTAAAAATATGAGCAATTCTATCGGTTTTAATTGAAAAGACAGAGCGAAGCGATACCATAAATCTTCAATCTTCAATCTTCAATTTTCATTTCCGGCTTCTGTGGTTGACATTGACGACCGATTACACTATAAGTCTGCGTTTCGGCCGCTGAGTCAAATTCGTGAATATCATTGAGAAAGGGAACCTAATACATGGAAGCATTGAATTTACAAAGACAGGAAGCACCTTTGCGCAGATTGATGGGGCCGGGACCTTTGGATGTCCATCCCCGGGTTTACAAAGCCTTGTCCTCACCAGTGATCGGCTACCTAGACCCGGTGTATCTCAAGGTCTTAGACCGCATCGGTGAACTGCTGCCCCCGATATTCGGCACCAAGAACCGGCTTGCCAATGCCATGCCGGGTACCGGATCCTCGGGGATGGAGGCCTGCGTCGCCAATCTGGTCGAGCCGGGTGATCGAATTCTGGTCTGTGTGGCCGGATTTTTTGGTGATCGTATCCGCCAGATGGCCGAACGCCACGGGGCTGAGATCACGGTCATTGAAGAAGAGTGGGGCCGCCCGATTGATCCTGAACGGGTCGAGGCCGAGCTAAAACAGGCGTCCTACAAATTGATCGCTCTGGTGCACGCCGAGACCTCAACCGGCGTTCTTCAGCCCATGGACGACATTGCCAGTCTGGCCCAAAAATATGATACGATGATTATGCTGGACACGGTTTCCTCGCTGGGCGGAATTGAGATCAAGGTCGATGAATGGGGCATCGACGGCTGTTTTAGCTGCTCCCAGAAGTGTATCGGTTGTGCGGCCGGTCTGGCACCCATCACTTTCAGCGACCGGGCCGTCGAAATGGTAGAAAAACGCAAAAGCCCGGTCAACAGCTGGTATTTGGATATATCGCTGATTGAAAAATACTGGGGCAATGACAGGGTTTATCATCACACAAGTTCCAGTACGCTAAATTACGGTTTGCTGGAAGCGCTGCTGTTGATCCATGAAGAAGGACTGGAAAAACGATTTGCCCGCCACCAGAAAAATCATAAAGCACTGGTGGCCGGCGTCGAAGCACTGGGTCTCAAAATGCTGGTGGACTCGGCCCACCGGTTGCCCACCCTGAATACGGTGATGATACCGGAAGGGGTGGACGATATGAAATTAAGGCGTTATTTGCTGGAAAAATTCAAGCTGGATATCGGCGGCGGTTTTGGGCGTCTGGCGGGGAAGGTCTGGCGCGTGGGCCTGATGGGCTATTCATCTTCCGCTGACAACGTTCTGTTTTTCATTCCTGCGATTAGCCGGGCTCTGGCGCTGCAGGGTTATAAAACGGATCTGGCTGCCGGGCTGGACGCCGTGCTGGCGGAGCTGGACGGCAATGGAAGCGGGTTGGAGATGCTGAAGGAAAAAGCGGTTGCGGCATAAATTCATGATAGCAGTCTCAGGATTTTGTGGGAACCCGGTAGTGAACGATTTCGCTGGGTTAAAAAAACAGCAAGGCCTCACAGGCCTTGCTGACTATCCCCTTGTTGTTTCTATTTGTATCAGGGGTACGGATCGGCCGGTTCGATTGAGCCGCTTGCGTGGAGTCTTTCGAACCGCAATTTAAGGGCATGTATCAGCTATCTTTGTAATACATCCCATGGGTGGAATCAGCTTGGTGCGCCCTTCCACCTTGTCGGCGTCATCAATGCTGTACTACGTGCAATTGCCTCTTATAAGGCATAGCTTAACGTATTTTTTCTCTGCTTTTTTTAAGTCTTCTTTACTGTAATAATTCATATTTTCCGGTATTCGGAATTTTTTGCGGTACATCTCCCTCAACAATTTAACACCACTTCCCTTTTTTCCTTTCACATCCATGAGAACCTCGGTGTAATGTAATGTACGGTTGGACCGTAGAAAGATGCTCAGATTTTATAGCTACATTGTAGTGTTAGCAAATTAGATGCCGGATTTCTTAATCAAGTTTTATATATAAATATCAAGTAATTAGTAATTGGTTCGTTTTTGAATGTTCCGGCGACTATGTAATATAATACACAAAATTATGTAAATCAATTCACCTTTGGGTTTGGAGGTTCCTAGGTTCAGGGTTTAGAGGTTCAAGGTTCGGAGGTTCAGAGGTTCTGGGTTCAGAGGTTTGGGGCTTCGCCTTCGGCTTCGACCCCACAAGCAGGGTTCAGAGGTTCAAGATCAAAAGTTTAGGGTTCAAAGGTTGCTGTTAAGATTTTGTGATTCATATCAGCGAAGCCTGTGGCCACGCGCTTTCAGTCTGATCGGAAAAGAAACTTTGAAAAAGCAAATTTTAGATTTTAGATTTTGGAATGCGGATTTTGGATTTAAGGTATCTCCGCATTTTGGATTTTGGATTTTAGATTGCGGATTTAAGGTATTCTGTCTATTTTAAAATGACTAAGCGACGTGTCGGGTCGTCTTGTGGGGTCGTAGCCCGAAGGGCGAAGCCCCAAGCTGAAGGCGACTTGTGGGGTCGTAGCTCGAAGAGCGAAGCCCCAAGTCCCAAGCGATTTCATCATTCGTCAATCGACAATCGACATTCGTCATTCCAATGTAGTTTCACACGAGCGGAGGCCGCTGGCCAAAAAAACTGCCAGTCTGATCGATAAAAGAAACTAATGAACTTCGAACATCGAACGTCCAACATCGAACATCGAATAATGTATTCTGTCTATTTTTAAAACGACTGAGCGACACGCGGCGCAAGCGCCTGCGCTGCGCGAGCGATTCCACCATTCGTCAATCGTCATTCGACATTCGTCATTTCAGATAGTTTCATAAGAGGGGCTCAGAGATACAAAACCCGATATTCCTTTTCTCAACCTTGAACGGTGAACCCTGCTTGTGGGGTCGAAGCCGAAGGCGAAGCCCCAAACCTCTAAACCTATTTAGCGCCATTCGTGAAAGGGCCGGGCGGTGCGCAGGCTTTCGTACAGTGCAATTGCGGCGGCCGTCGACAGGTTTAACGACCGAATTTCAGATTTGATGGGGATATGAAAGGTTGCTTTGGAAAATTTGCCAAGGATATGGTCCGGCAGTCCGCGGGTTTCAGATCCGAAGATCAGAAAAAAACGCTGGGGACATTTCATGGTCCAGAAAGATTTCTCCCCTTTTTTCGAGAATACGGCCACCTCATCTTCCTGCGGCGCCATGTTGGCCAAAAAATCCGCGAAATTATCCCAGACAGCCAGTTCGACGTTTTCCCAGTAGTCAAGCCCGGCTCTTTTGACTTCCCGGCTGTCAAGCGAAAAACCCAGGGGCCGGATAAGATGCAGGACAGCCCCGGTGGCCAGGCAGGTACGACCGATATTGCCTGTATTCCAGTGGATTTCCGGCGCCACAAGGACAACGTGGCGCTCGACTTGTCGGTTGTTCCTATGATGCGGGTTTATGCTCAATTTTCGGACACGGAAATCTTTGATGTGTTTAGGGCAGGGTAGATCGGTTGACTGGTTGATTGGTTAAATATTTATTTGCGTCCACCAAATCAACGAATCAACCTATCAACAAAATTACAGTTTCTTGCCGCAGTAGGGACAATAGAAAAATCCTTTGTGGACCGGGCTACCGCAAAATTTGCACAGAAGCCCGGTCTCATCCTGATAAGGTGATTGGTCGCGTCTAAATTCGTTTGTTGTTCTGTGGCAATTTTCGCAAATCGTGAATGACTCGCCTTTTTTGACCCGTAGGACCGGAATAAAAAAAATGTTCAAGTAGTGGTCGATTCGGGTTTTATAGGCCTGCTGCAAACCGCAGATCGTGCAACGTCGAGGGTAATCCTCAATTATTTTAGTTTTGGGTGATATGCCGGCAATGAAAAAAAACATAATAGAGGTTTAGAGGTTCAAGGTTCATCCGTTCAGGGCTACTATTGATTCACCTTCATTATAAGCCTGAGAGTTAAAAATTTACAAACTTCAAATAACACCGAATTGAGCATCAGCATTTTGCACTCAATTTGGGTACAATTGCTTAGATAACGGCTGAGCTGCAAATTCGTTAAAAATCCCTTGGTTTGCAAACGATCTCGCGTATCCTCAAATCGAAAAAATTATTCTGGTGAGCCGGCTTCAGGATCAGCGCGGCGTCGGCACCGCTGCCGGAACCGCCGATGGAAACGATATCATTGCCGGAAAGCGCGCCGGCATCAGCCGCCATAATGGCCACTTCAACTGCCACCTTGGTGCCTTGGCCGAAAAGGCGCAACGTGTCGGCGATCAGCAGCACCGGATAAACTCCGGCATGTTTTTTGGCTACCGAACGCTCCACCCCGGATAGGGCATGGCTGGCGGCAATCACTCGAAATCCCTTGTTTTCGATATCCTGCCGGACGCTGTCTTCCATCCGATTTTTGAACGGTTCCTTGAATCCGCAGTGGTAAGTGACGACCGTCAGCTGAAATCCATCAAATATCTCTATTGCCCGGTAAGCAGTTTTACCGGTTGTTGTTGCCACCACGGCTTCAGTCAATCCCAATTCTTTGGCCCGATCGGCGGCAGATTTCAGAGTTTGGTCCGTGTTGTCCTTGCCGGGTTTGTCAAAATACATGATAGCCTCCTTGATTTATCGTTGTGACAGGATTTTATAGGAAATTATCAAAATCAGGTCAAATACTATATTGATTTAAAGTAATAAATGAATTATTAGTAATAATTTAAGCTCGGGAAAAGCAAGGTTTTATTAATTCGTACATCAAAAGGATCTGGAAATGGAAATTACAGCGAAAGAGGAAAACGGGATTGTCTCTATACATATAAAGGGACGATTGGATGCAGATTCTTCGTCGGAAGCCGAAAAAGTCGTCAAAGAGGCGCTCGAGGGGCAAACCAACCGTGTGCTGTTCGACCTGGGAGCCTTGGAATATCTGAGCAGTGCCGGTCTGAGGGTGCTGCTGAGCGCTGCCAAGGAAATGAGGCGCAGAGAAGGTAAAATTGTCCTCTGCTCGCTGAATGAGTTTGTGAAGGAAATCTTTGAGGTCAGCGGATTCCAATCACTGATCCCGATTGCCGACTCTGTTGAATCCGGAATTGAAGTTCTTTCGTAATTATTTTGGTATTGCTTTTGTCTGGCTGATTATACGAACGGTACCGGCCATCCTGCACCGGGAGTTTCTTTGATGGGAAACAATAATTCTGTTACCGAGTCCATTTTATTGGTAGACGACAATCCTACCAATCTGCAGGTTCTTTTTCAGACCCTTGAGGGAGTAGGTTGCAAGCTGCTGATCGCCAAAAATGGGAACGGGGCCCTGGCGATCGCCGGCAAAGCGCTGCCGGACTTGATCCTGCTGGATATCATGATGCCGGATATCGATGGCTATGAGGTTTGCCGCCGGCTGAAAACCGATCCAGCCACCGCGGATATTCCGGTAATATTTCTGTCTGCCCTGGGAGAAACCGAAGACAAAGTCAAAGGGCTTCACCTGGGAGCCGTGGACTACATCACCAAACCCTTCCAACCGGATGAGGTGATTGCACGGGTGGACACTCACCTGACCATCCACCGTCTTAAACGTGAAGTCGAAAGCCAGAAAGACCAACTCGAGCATGAGCTGGAAGTGGTATCTGAAGTTCAGCGAAAATTGCTGCCCAAAAAACTGCCGGAGATAGACGGTTTTAAGTTGGCCTCGCACTATGAAACCAGTCGTTATGCCGGCGGGGATTATTATGACATCATCGAAATCCCGGATAACCGCTGGGGATTTCTGATTGCCGATGCCGAGGGGCACAGTGCCCCGGCTGCGGTTTTGATGGCCATGACCTGCGCCCTTTTTCGAGCTTATCCCAATTCTCCCGATGACCCGGCTGCCGTACTGCATTACCTCAACGAGCATCTGTGCAAAGTTGCGGATCCCAGTTTTATGACCGCACTTTATGCGGTTTATGATTCCGGCCAGCAAACCATGCGAATTGCCCGGGCCGGCCAACCGCTGCCCATGATTTACCAGTCCGCCACCCAAAATGCTTTTGAGCTGAAATGTCCCGGTGTCTATCCGCTGGGAATAGAACCCTATGGGATTGAAATCCCTGTGACCGAGGTCAAACTGACGGCCGGCGATCGCTTTCTCGTTTATACGGACGGCCTATCCGAACGGTTCAATGACGCCGGAGAAACTTACGGCGAGAAGCGTCTCCTGAAACCGCTCGCTGCCCGCAATGCCGCCGCCCCGCAAGCTGTCGTCGCTGCTATTATGGCCGATGTCGAACAGTTTGCCGGCGACCACCCGGCCGATGATGACCAGGCGCTCCTGCTAGGGATAGTTGATTAATTAATCCGCCCTGAAATTTAGCCCGCCCAAGGTTCTAGAAGATCCAATTGAAACTTTAGAAATTCATGGTATCGAAAGTCCTGCGGATTAATTCATTTATCCTTGACAGAAAACCCTAAGTCGTTTATATGTGTCCACTTCGGCCTGATCATGACGCTCAATTTGCTTATGGCAGCGGTATCGTATAAACGATCGGGTCGGCGGGAGTTTTCATGGGTAAAGGTTTGGAAAAAATTTTAGCACAAAAGAAATCTGTTATTACCAAAAAATGGTTTGAGTTGACTGTCCAAACCTACGCTCCGGATACCGCTGAATTTCTGAAAAGCAATAAAGATCAGTTTGCCAATCCCGTTGGCGGCACCACCTTAAATGGTCTCAAAGGCCTGCTGGACCAGCTCATTCACAGCATGGAGACTGAGGCCATCACCTCCCATCTGGATCCGATTATCAGGATTCGGGCCGCTCAAAATTTCACCCCCTCTCAAGCCACCGCATTCATCCTGTTTTTAAAAAAGGTTCTTCGGGAGAATCTGACCAAAGAGCTGCGCGATAGCCGCGTTGCCGCTGAATTAATCGCATTTGAGTCTAAAATCGACCAGCTATGTTTGATGGCGTTTGATATATATATGCAGTGCAGGGAAAAGATCTTTCAAATCAGTGCAAATGAGACCAGAAACCGGACATTTAGGGCATTTGAACGCGCCGGCCTGATTTCCAAGACACTCGAGCAACCCTGAGGAATGAATGAGGCGTCACCCCAATTGGAATGATGGAGTTTTTATATATTGGAATCACCGTTTCTGGAACGATGGAGTAATGGGTAGAGGATCCCATCGAATTTTGGACCCGATGTTCCAACATGTCGGGCGGCTTCCAATGGGGTTAGTCACAAAAAAATATAGTTCTAGTGAATGTGCAGATTTTTTTTAACTACAGCCTGAGGCTTTAAGCGAGAACTGATCGCGCGAAGCCTTCAAGTGAGGTTCTGGCCAATGAATGCAAGGTACATGTTATCACTCATCGCTGTCATCGCCCTGTTTTTAATCGCTTGGGCGGGTTCGGCGATAGGACTGCAAGTTGTTTTCGGAATTATTATTCCTTACCTGGCATTGCTCACGTTTATTGTGGGTTTTGCCTACAAAGTTCTCGGTTGGTCGCGCTCGGCAGTGCCCTTTCGCATTCCCACCACCGGCGGCCAACAAAAATCGCTGCCCTGGATCAAGCATTCCATGTTGGATTGCCCGGCCACCAAATGGCAGGTGGTTGTCCGTATGGCCCTGGAGATATTGACCTTCAGGTCGCTGTTTCGCAACACCCGCATGCGGTTGAAAGAAGGCTCGAAAATTTCCTATCAGCTGGAGCTATTTTTATGGCTGGGCGCATTGGCGTTCCATTACGCGTTTCTGGTCGTGTTGATCCGTCACTTGAGATTTTTTACCAATCCAGTTCCGTTTTTTGTGACCCTGTTGGAAAATGTCGACAGTTTTTTCCGGGTTGAAATATTATACCCTGGAATACAATTCGGCCTGCCGGGGATTGCCTTGTCCAGTTTTGTGCTGCTGGCTGCCGTGGCTTACCTGCTTGCAAGACGCCTGTTTATCCGCCAGGTCCGCTATATTTCCCTGGCCGGTGATTATTTCCCGTTGTTTTTGATATTCGGCATCGCCCTGACCGGCATTCTCATGACCTATTTTGCCAAAATCGATGTCACCGCCGCCAAAGCACTCGCCATGGGCCTGGTCACATTGCAGCCCACCATTCCTGAAGGTGTGGGAGCGGTTTTTTATATTCATTTGTTTTTTGTCAGCGTCCTGCTGGCCTATTTTCCCTTCAGCAAACTCATGCATTTGGGGGGAATTTTTCTGAGTCCAACCCGTAACCTGACCACGGATACCCGGGCCAATCGACATGTCAACCCCTGGAATTATCCGGTTCCGGTTCACACTTATGAAGAATATGAAGATGAATTCAGAGATAAAATGATAGAGGCTGGATTGCCGGTGGATAAGATGCCGGTGGCAGCTGCGGCCGAAGAACCGGCCGAGGCGACAGCGGAAGCAGCAAAGCCAGCGGAAATTAAGGAGTAAATTATGGCAGACGAAATACCCAAACCTGAAGAACTCATACAGATCGACCATCTTCCTCCCAATGCGGACTGGATGGAAACCCCAATTGATATCCGCCCGGGGATGTATTGCTATGCATCGAATCCCAAAAGCGTCGAATATGTCGGGCTACCCAATGCCAGAGCCTGGAATCCGGTCAAAGATGACTGGCATCTGCCTGAAAACTGGCAGGAGATCATCCACCAGGGGTTTAAGGAACGCCTGGAGAAATTCAGGTCATTCAAGGTCTTCATGGACATTTGTGTGCGCTGTGGTGCCTGTTCCGACAAATGCCACTATTTTATCGGCACCGGCGATCCCAAAAACATGCCGGTGGTCAGAGCCGAACTGCTGCGCTCCGTTTACCGCAATGATTTCACGCGGGCCGGCAAAATCCTGGGCAAACTCAACGGTGCCCGACCCATGGGGTTGGACGTGCTCAAAGAGTGGTGGTACTACCTGTTCCAGTGCTCGGAGTGCCGGCGCTGCTCGTTGTTTTGTCCCTACGGAATCGACACGGCCGAAATCACGATCATGGGCCGCGAACTGCTCAATCTCATTGGCCTGAATATCGACTGGATTGCGACCCCGGTGGCCAACTGCTACCGCACCGGCAACCACCTGGGGATCCAGCCCCATGCCTTCAAAGACATGCTCGATTTTTTCGTTGATGACATCGAGGACATTACCGGTGTGCGGGTGGAGCCGCAGTTCAATAAAAAGGGTGCTGATATTTTATTCATTACCCCTTCCGGCGATGTCTTTGCCGATCCCGGCACATATACCTGTGCCGGCTATATGATGCTCTTTCATTTTTTAAAGGAAAAATACGGCTTTGACATCACCTGGAGTACCTATGCTTCCGAGGGCGGCAATTTCGGTTTTTTTACCTCCCACGAGACCATGAAGCGGCTCAACTCCAAAATGTATGCCGAAGCCAAACGCCTGGGCGTCAAATGGATCCTGGGCGGCGAGTGCGGTCATATGTGGCGGGTCATCAACCAGTACATGGATACCATGAACGGTCCGGCCGATTTCATGGAAACGCCCGTCAATCCCGTCACCGGCACGGTTTTTGAAAACGCCAAATCAACCAAGATGGTGCACATCACCGAGTTTACGGCTGATTTGATCAAACACGGCAAGCTCGACCTGGAACCTCGCCGCAATGATCATTTGAAGGTCACCTTCCATGATTCCTGCAACCCGGCCCGAGGTATGGGGCTTTTTGATGAGCCGCGCTATGTGATTAAAAATGTTTGCAACCATTTTTATGATATGCCGGAAAACACCATCCGGGAGAAAACCTTTTGCTGCGGCAGTGGGTCGGGATTAAACGCCGGCGAGGACATGGAACTGAGATTGACCGGCGGACTGCCACGGGCCAATGCCGTCAAATATGTCCACGAAAAGCACGGGGTGAACATGCTGTCGACCATCTGCGCGATCGACCGGGCGGCCTTGCCGGCTTTGACGGAGTACTGGGTTCCCGAAGTGGATGTGGCCGGCGTGCACGAACTGGTGGCCAATGCCCTGAACCTGCCCGGACAAAACGATCGAACCCTGGATTTGCGTGGTGAAGATATCCCGGGTTTAGAGGGTGATTCGGAGGAAGAAACTGATGAAGGATAAAAAAATTATCGTTACCGGTCTGATTATTTTCATCGTCATTGCTACTTTTCCCTTCTGGTACAATCGGGGGAAAGCCGCTCCCGCACCGGAGCTCCAATTGACGGAAAAAGCAAAAGCGGCCAAAGTCTGTGTGCGGTCCACCGAGTATATGAAAGCCGAACACATGCAGCTGCTGGACATCTGGCGCGAGGCGGTGGTGCGCACGGGTGAACGAGTTTACGTCAGCCCCAACGGCAAAGAATATAACATGAGCTTGTCCAACACCTGTTTGGACTGTCATTCCAATAAGACGCAATTTTGCGACAGGTGTCATGACTATTCGGCGGTGCAGCCATACTGTTGGGAGTGCCACATCGATGATAAGTTGAAGGAGAGATCGTAATGGATAGCAGTAGACGACGCATTTTACAATTACTTGGATTTTCCTCACTGGCTTTCGCAGCCAAACCCGTTTTTAATGCGTTGGCGGTCGAAGGGAAGGCTGAAAAAGCCAAGCCGGTTTTGAAAGAAAACGACAATGCATTAAAGGCCAAGCAGTGGGCGATGGTCATTGACACCCGGAAATTTCATTCTGAAAAAGACCTGGAACCGCTGATTGAAGTTTGCCATAAAATTCACAATGTGCCCCATTTGACCAACCAGCGTCATGAGATCAAATGGATCTGGGAGACGCATTTCCACAATGCATTTCCAGGTAAAGCCGCTCAATTTATGAGCGAAGAAGTTGACCACAAGCCATTTCTCGTGCTTTGCAATCATTGTGAAAATCCGCCATGCGTGCGAGCCTGTCCGACCAAGTCAACCTGGAAACGGGAGTCTGACGGTGTGGTCCTGATGGATTTCCACCGCTGCATCGGATGCCGGTTTTGCATGGCCGCCTGTCCCTTCGGGGCCCGCAGCTTCAATTACCGGGATCCGCGTCCATTCATTCGACACCTGAATACCGAATATCCAACCCGGTCCAAAGGCGTGGTTGAAAAGTGTAATTTCTGCGCGGAACGGCTGGCGGTCGGCAAATTACCGGCCTGTGTCGAGGCCTCCGAAGGCAAGCTCGCTTTCGGCGACCTGTATGATTCGAAATCTTCTGTGCGGGAATTAATCAGAAACAATTTCACAATTCGGCGTAAACAGTCATTAGGCACTGAGCCGAGCGTTTACTACATCGTGTGAGGTAAATATGCTTGAACTGGCAATAAAAGGAAGTAAAAAGTACTATGGTTGGATGGCCTTTTTATTGGTCATTGTCGGCGTCGGCTTTGCTCTCTACCTGAGACAGCTCGACTTTGGTCTGGGCATCACCGGCCTGAGCCGGGATACCTCCTGGGGATTTTATATCGCCAACTTTACCTTTCTGGTCGGGGTGGCCGCCGGAGGCGTCATGGTTGTGTTGCCCTATTACCTGCATGACTACAAGGCCTATGGCAAGGTAACCATCTTGGGTGAATTTCTGGCCATTGCCTCGGTGCTCATGTGCGTGACCTTTATCCTGGTTGACCTGGGGCAGCCGAAACGGATTTTTAATGTGTTCCTTTATCCCTCGCCCAACTCCGTACTTTTTTGGGACACCATCGTTTTAAACGGCTATTTGTTCCTGAATATCATTATCGGCTGGAATGTACTGGAGGCTGAACGCAACGGTGTTCATTACCAGAAATGGCTGAAGCCTCTAATCTACATTTCGATACCCTGGGCGATCAGTATCCACACCGTAACAGCTTTTCTTTATTCCGGCTTACCGGGCCGCGGTTTCTGGATGACTGCTATTCTGGCGCCTCGCTTTCTGTCTTCAGCTTTTGCCGCCGGACCGGCGCTGCTGATTCTTTTATGCCTGATAATCCGACGGGTGACCAACTTTGATCCGGGGCGTCAACAGATCCAATCACTGGCCAAAACCGTGGCGTACGCCATCTGTATCAATGTTTTTTTCTTTCTGTGCGAGGTGTTTACGGCTTTTTACAGCAGTATTCCGGAGCACATGGATCACATCAAATATCTTTTTGTCGGCCTGCACGGTCACGGGGCCTACGTACCTTGGATGTGGGCCTCCTTTTCTTTGATGATCGTCGGTATCATTTTAACCGTCAATCCCGTCACCCGCAAAAACGAAGGTGTATTGGCGGTGGCCTGTGCGGCGATCTTTGCAGGGACCTGGATTGATAAGGGTCTGGGGATGATTGCCGGCGGCTTTACCCCGTCACCGCTGCACGAGGTCAATGAGTACATTCCCTCGATCCAGGAAATCGGAATCGCCCTCGGTGTCTGGGCCCTGGGGTTTCTGGTGTTGACGGCCCTGTATAAAATTGCGGTGGGTGTCAAAGAGGAGGTGCGCGGATAAATAATGCTACGCATTATTTATATTGGTTTATTTTAATTTTCTTATAAGAACATTGCGTATCGGTAAGGGAGTTTTCCACTTCAGCAGGAAAGCTCCCTTTTTGATTGAATATAACCATTCACCTCTTTCCGAGCCCTGTTTTCTGCCAGCTGGATGCAGGTGAATCCATTGCTAATAGGCTCTTATAATATGGCGGAGCGGACCGACTTCCACAATCCATCAATCTTCAGTCTTCAGTTCCGTTAAGGGAATATCGGTGATTACCAAAGATACCTGGAAAAGGGGGATGGCGGACGGTTTTAAAACCGCACTTGCCCTGTTGAAGGTCGTTTTACCGGTTTTTGCGGCTATTAAGGTGTTGGAGCACACTCCTTTTATCGGATGGCTGTCAGAGCTATGTGATCCCTTGATGCGTTTTGTGGGCCTGCCCGGCGAGGCGGCCCTGGCCGTGGTAACCGGCATGCTGCTTAATTTCTATGCCGCCCTGGGCATCATCCTGGCGCTGGGACTATCCGCCTGGCAAATCACTATTGTGGCCGTAATGCTTTCCTGCTGCCACGAACTGGTGCTGGAGACCGCCATTATCAAAAAAACCGGAATTGCCGCCTGGCCCGTCTTGACGATTCGACTGGTAACGGCCTTTGCAGCGGGCGCCGTGATGAATCTGACCGGGAATATCATCTCGTGACGAATTTGAAGAATTTTTTTATGTTGAAACTAAATCTGACTACACGGCAAAAAGTTGATGAAGGTTTCAGGTGTCAGGTTTCAGGTGTCAGCCCAGAGGCCGGCTGCGAAGCAAACAGACTGGTCCGTATAAGAAACGAAGTTCAGGTACCAAAGTAGGGTCGGCCACCGTGCCGACCGCGCTGGTCCGCCCTTCGTCAGCGATGGCGTTACACCCAAGATCCTGGGTTGAAGGTGGATATTGGAAGATCGGGTAAAAAATTCCTAATACAGATGTCTGTTCTCTGACATCTGACATCTGACTTCAGTCATCTGTCATCTGATTCGCTGACACCTGACACCCGACACCTGAAACCAAGGATAGAATTTTACCCATAAAGCAGATAAACGACCCGAAAGTTCGACTAACAAAAAGGCAGCTTGGCAAAATGGACTGGCCCTTCATATTTCAAGAAATACTCACCAACAGCTTGCGGATCACGCTGCTGCTGACGGGAATAATTGTCCCGTTGATGGTCGGTCTGGCGCTGTTGAAAGACTCACGTCTGCTGGACCGGGCCGCCCGGTTCCTGCAGCCGGTCATGAAGCGTCTGAAGCTTTCGAACAACGCCGCCTATCCTTTGCTGGCGGGTTTGTTCCTGGGAATCATTTTCGGCTCGGGGGTCATCCTTTCCTTTGCCAGGGACGGCAGCCTGACCAAAAGGGATTTAATGCTGGTACTGGTGTTTCTCGGTATTTGCCACAGCATTATCGAAGACACGGTGGTCTTCATCGCCTTGGGGGCCAACGGCTGGGTTCTGATCGGTGCCCGTTTTCTGCTGGCGGCACTGGCAGCCTTTGCGGTTTCACTCCTGATGCGACCGAAACCCTCTGCCGTCAAAATCGAATGATGATAAGATTGAACTTAATTCGCTTCGCTCACATTTGGAATAGTGGAACAATTGAATGAAGGAATATGGGTAAATTCCTGTTCCATCTGGTTGAAAAACAATACGGTTCATGGGATAGACAAAGTATTATAGAAATTCCGGGACATGAAATATGGGAGTTTCCATTCATTATAGCGGTAAATTGACTGATATTAGCACAATCAATAATAAAATGGATTTATTAGATGAGAAAATAGATGATATTTCCAGTGATCTTTCCAATTTAACCGGGGCTCGCCTGGAAAAGCTTTCGGCTGATGACCTATCCATGATAATTGAGGCATTACTAAAAAAATGAGAAGTAATCTGAGTGCCCAACCCGGATAAACCGGAAATACGAAATTCGAAAATCGAAATACGAAACAAATTCGAAATTCCAAAATTCAAATGTCTCAAACAATATTACCGTCGTGACAAAGTTGAATTCAATTTAAATCTATGTAGCCGCTTGTTTGTTAGTGCTTTACAAAGATGCCAACAAATGTTTTGCACAATTTACGCAAAACTGAGATGGTAACTGTCTAATGGCAATGGATCTCAATCTATCTAAAGCCGGTTTGAAGATATCCTCCTTACTTCTAATCGTAGTCGTTATGAATTGTGCTGATTCGAAAGCGGAACTGTCTGCTCCTCAAAGAATCGGTCTAAAAGAGCACACCCGGACCATATCCGGCAATCAGGCAGCAAATATTATCAATAAAATGCACAACCAAACGGTGGCTGCGGCAGCCAATGCGATTGTGGAGTACGGCAAAGATAAAAAAGACACCCTATACATTTCGTTTTACGAGGAACAAGAACAGGCTCGTGAGGCTTTTGAATTAATGATAAACAAAATGGCTGCCGCCGAAAAGAGCCCGTTCTTCCATTTAATGCCGCTTCCCGCTTATCAAAATAAGGTTTACTTTACCCTCGGAATGGGGGCCAGACATTATATTTTTGTTTCCGGGAATTATTTGTTGTGGCTTCAAACCTCTCAATCTTTTGGGGGTGAACTGCCTCCGGAGCTTTTAGTTTTATATCCAATTTCTTTAGAGTCCGCCGACAATCCTTCCGCCTCATTCGCTTAAACTCCTGCAAACAGTTTGCTGAAAAAATCGACAAACGGCCAAATCAGCCTTCCCAGTATCGAAACGCCCGTGACCTGGCCGAATATGATCAATCCGATGAGAATAAAAGGACCGTAGCGCTCGATGGTTAAGATCATCTTGCCAAACCCGGGCGGCAGCAATCCATACAATATTTTGGAGCCGTCTAAAGGCGCAATCGGGAGAATGTTGAAAATAGCCAGGGCCAGGTTGATTTTCAAACTGAAAAACACCACCAATAACAGCAGCCCTGCCAACGAATTTCTTTCGGCTACCATGGCAAAGTCTGAAAATAACCGGAACAAAAGACCGCTGATCAACGCTAACAGCATATTGGAAAGTGGGCCGGCGGCACTGATCCAAAGCATATCTTTTTTGGGGTTGCGCAGATTATACGGATTGACCGGCACCGGTTTGGCCCAGCCGAAATGGACCAGAAAAATCATGATCGTGCCCAGCGGATCTAAATGACGCAGCGGATTCAAGGTCAAGCGGCCGCTTAATCGGGCTGTATCATCACCGAAGCGGTGGGCAGCATAAGCATGGGCATATTCGTGAAAGGTTAACGCCATCAAAATCGGCGGTGCGATCAAAAGTAAGGATTGAAAGTTCATATCATTAGCCTAATCCTTCAATAAAAAGGTAATTCCATGGTTGCCAGAAGTTTATAATCCACTCGATATTGGAGTATTGGGGTACTATAAAATGATATTAAATCCTTACTCCAGCACTCCATTACTCCAATACTACTAAATTAACTACAATTTAAGGCCACACAATGGGTTACCTTGTTTTAGGTCATGGATCTTTTTTGTCGAACCCATCTAACCGCCATATGAGCGTCTTAGACGGCGCATGCCGTTGAGCCAGCGGTCATAGTCGGATATTTTACGCTGCATATAAAGACCTACCCGCTCGTGGGGCAGGATCAGAAAAGATTCCCGTTCCAGGCCCTCAATGACGCTGTCGGCCACCGCTTCCGGTGTTATGATGCCATCGACTCCCTGGGGACCACCCTCGTCGAAATCCCCCAACATTGGGGTAGCGACTGCCTGGGGGCAGATCACCGACACTTTGATGCCGTCATCGCCATGGGTAATGGCCAGGGATTCGGCAAACCCGATGGCGGCGTGCTTGGTGGTCGAATATGAGGCGGAACCGATTTGATTCAATAATCCGGCTGCCGAAACTGTGTTGAGCAAATAGCCTGTTCCCCGGTCGATCATGCCGGGCAACACGGCCCTGGCAGCATAAACGTGGGCCATCACATTTATGTCCCATGCTTTCTGCCAGTTTTCGTTGGAACAACTGGCCGCGGTGCCGCCGGGTTCGTCGTTGTACGCCACCCCGGCATTTGAGCAAAATAGGTCAATGGGCCCGCACTGTCTCTCTGTTTCCTGTACCAGGCGCACGATGTCGGCTTCCACGGCGACATCGGTTTGCAGTCCCAGACCGCCTATTTCCTGTGCCACCTGCCGTGCACCGTCGCCATCCAAATCCGCGGCTACCACCGCAGCAGCCCCTTCCTGGTGAAATCGACGGGCCAGGGCCGCGCCGATCCCGCTGGCTGCGCCCGTAACAACCACCACTTTATCTTTAATTTGCACCGTTATTTGCCTCCCGAACGATTGGTGAACGTTTTTGCATTTCTCCCTTGATGGATCGTACGATGAAAAAATGATGGTAAAACATATCGGTAATATCAGGTATGTTAAAGAAAGGCAATTCGGTGTTAAAGGATACCTAACCGCGGAGATTATTTTTGGAGGGACCCCGGGATTTTTGTCTTTATAGACAAAATTGTAAGTTTATCGGGTTCGATCCACGCTCCACTTTTTGCACTGCATTATTCACAGAGAAGAATTTACTCATGATTTAAGGAGGATACAAAGATCAAATTGTTTTCAAATTTTCTTGGCATATGATTTGCTACATCTATCCTTAACATCGCGACATCCGGATTGCGAAACATTTCAGCAGCACGATCCGATTGCACGCAGTTCCGGTCATTATGCCTCCGGGAATATTCTTGGTCCGTCCCCGGAAAGGACACCAGGAAGCGTTCCAAGGGCCGCTCCCGGAAAGAGCAAGGCCCAAGGCGTTCCCGGCAGTGACGCTAAAGACGTTAAGCACCAGAAACGGCTGTAGCGGATGACAGGGGGTGGTGGCCCCATTGCGAAATCAACCGGTAGAAAAATTGCGAGCTTTCGGTTCCTGCGGCTGGACACGCTTTTGCGGTGACTCGTAGGTATTACGAGCATTATATACGGTTCTAATGCTTAGGATTCAGCAGGCCATGTTAAAATATTAATAAAAACGTCTACATAGGATTGGAATGGCAGGGTCACATTGGGCCCTGCCATTCTTTTTTCGACCCCCTCAATTAGACAGTTACCAACTCAGTTTTGCGCAAATTGTGCAAAACATTTGTTGGCATCTTTGTAAAGCACTAACAAACAAGCATTTACAAAGATTTGAATTGAAATCAACTTTGTCACGACGGCAATTTCGTTTGAGACATTTGAATTTTCGAATTTCGGATTTGTTTCGTATTTCGATTTTCGAGTTTCGTATTTCCGGTTTATCCGAGTTGGGTTACTCAACACACAAACCCAATATCTGCTGTCGGCAGTGGTCCAAAAAACTGTGGATGAACTATTGCCCAATCCAAGACAAGTGAAAACATTGGAACGATTTTAAATAAAATGGACAGATCAAAAAAATACATTTATGTGATAACTATCAATATTTTCTACAAAATTGCAATATTCATTTATAGGCTTGAATATTAAATATAATCTACGGATATTGATATTATAACCGCGATCTTCTAGTCTTCCCCAGATGGGATTATATACTAACCGCAGCTCGAATATCCGTTCGACTGAAATCGTTTCCTTTGAAAAGCAAGGGCTCTTCCGAATATTTAGCTAATGCATAGGCGCAGCAGTCACCAATATTTAAGCCTGCCGGATGGTTACCTTTTCCAAACTTCCTCCATGCTGCCCTTGCAATTTCAGCTTGTTCGTAGTTCATGGCAATTACTTCAACCTGAGCGCGATGTAATATCAGATCAAGCTCGCGCCCGCCTGATTCGCCTTTCTTTGCTTCCACCACTATCGCAGCCTCCAAATGATTGAAAGCACTGATCAATTTCCGAGAGTCCTCCGAAAGGGCTTGAATAAAAGAAAATGCTTCATTTTCGCCGAAAAGAATTGCAATCAAAGCTGAGGTATCGATAACCACTATTTTGGTACTCCTTTTGATCCATACCCCAATATTTCATCTGGAGATCGTTGATCCTGATCGGGTATTTCACTGCAGCGCTTGGAAATCTTCATTAGCTCTTCTGCAAGATCAATCGCCTTGGAGCGTCCACGGAGACGCTGCAGCCTTTCCTCCAAGGCTTGAATGATTGCCTGAGTGATATTCTCACCACTTTCTGCCGCAAGTTCTCGGGCCAACTTTTCGGCTTTAGGATTTCGAATACTTAGTGCCATAATACCCTCCCGAATGTATATAAACTATAAAAATGTATATATTATATATACCTTTGTTGTCAAGCTGGTAACCAGTGACCTATTCAAAAAATAAGAGGAACAGCGGATTCATAGCAGTTCCCCGTTTAAATTACTTATGTGGTACGCCCGTCGCACACCGAAAAATCATTAGAATAGATGTGAGATTCCGCTCATTGTGGGGATACACACTGAAATATCTTATAGATAGAAGTGTAGTCCCGCTTTTTTTTGCGGAGGTAGGATTCCCGTCAATAAACTCAGGACAAGCTCACCCCGTTTGAAAAACAGCGGGATTTCGCTTTGCTCAACCTGCGGTCTGCGGATTCGAAGACAGAACCTTCGGCGTTTTTCTTTTAATCCGCTTGTTCTGTAGCTGAAGATTTGGAATTAGACATTATAATACCGCCCAATATTATTGCTCCACCCAAACAAGATATAAGGGAGGGGAGTTCTCGTAGCCATAGAAAACCAATCACAATAGTCATTACTGGAACTGTGTAAAGGAAAATAGCCGCTTTTGAGGCATCAATTTTAGATAATACTTTTGACCAACAAATATGTGCGATGACGGAGACAATTCCAATATAAATGATTGAAAAGATACTTTCCAAACCTACCATTGAAAGACTTCTAACAGCGTTTCCACCAAATGGCAATAATAACAATGTGGTGATCCATGTGGAATAACTAACCACTTCTAATGGTCCGTGTTCTTTCAAAAGCGGTTTCTGAAGGACAAAAAAAGCAGCATTGGTAACTGCAGCTAATAGAACAAGGGACACCCCCAGATTGAGCGACATCCCAATTGACTTCTGAAATGCGATAATTGAAACTCCTAAAAAGCAAAACAATAGACCAAATAAAAAACGACCAGAAACATTCTCTTTAAGAAAAAGATATGCAAGCAATACTTGAAAAATCTGAGAAGTACTAACGATAAGGGTTGTTTCACCTGCTGTAATTGTGCGAATGCCGAAATTTAAGGATATATGATTAACAAACAATACGAATCCAAGTTGAACAAAAAGGAATAGGTATTCTTTCTTAGGAAGTATCGTTTTTTGGAATATTGAAATTAATAAAAGCGCTATGGAAGATACTACGAAACGCAATACTGCTATTTCAATTGGACTGAAATCAGTAATAGCCGCACGAATCCCAACAAATGATGAAGCCCAGAAAATTATTGATAGAAAAATATATAGATTAATCATTTCTTTATAGAGTACGGATATTATCAAATAGCAGCTTCTGCGCCGTCTTCCATTGCTTTTTTATATATAGGAAGAACACCCCTCTCACTATCCATGGCCACCTCTTAATATGATCTTTTATTCATGTGTTGAGCCTCCTAATTGAGTTGAAATCAACACCCAACCAACTTTTCCCATGAGGGGATTTGAAAAACGCAGTCATCTGCCTCCTGTTCCATCCGCAGGAAGAGGGGCGCAGGCAAGGTGAGAGTCATGATATCGTCTCGGAAACGTCTGCGCATAACCTCTCGGCCATCGATTCCCAGCATACCCAGCACTGCTCTGGGAGCCGCCAATTCCGCCTCGGCATAGGCAAAAGCGGCAATACTGCAACAATCTGTACCTTGGGGTGCCCGGAGTGGATCGGTTCCTTGCATGACCGAACCTGCAAGCGTTACAAGACCTGAAAACTCAACCGGATTTACCGGGAAAATAACAGCGCGGATATTATCTTCAAAAGATGTGCGGCTCAGGGGTTTAAACAGAACGTACTTGTAAGGGATGTCGTATCGCGGAAATTCATGAAGAATCCAGTCCCTAGCCAACCCCGCACTACAGTGCCTGCGCTCACCATACTCGAACATGGATCGCCAGTTTTTAGGTGAAGCCTCTATTTGGGCTTGATATGCCGCTCGATTGTTTGTGGATTTGAGCCCTTTACTGAACAAAGAGACATGCAGATCCAACTGTTCATCCGATAAATCGAAGTCGGTCCCAAAACCCAAAGCAGCGCGACCGCCTGTGCAGACGATGCTCTCGTGACTACCGCCGGCAATTTTGTCGCTTGTGCTGGCTTCTGCGAATAAATAGAGAACGCAACCGAATTTACCATTCTTGTACTGGAATGCATCAGCGGGAATGGTATCGCTCCAAACGACTGCCACCGGTTCGAACTCCGGCCGGAGATTTTTCACAATCACACTTTTCATGCTTACCTCCTTTTATTTTGGAATCCGTATTCTTTTTCGCAAAAATCGCATTGAGTATCCATAAATAGTTACGCCTTTCACGTGTCAAAAACCTTTAAGATTGTTTTGCCGTGATCTATCCGTGGCGTTGGGCGATTTTTTCGAACATCACCACTAGTCCGGTTCCAAGCGTGTAAATGGCTTCGATGTTGAGGTTATTCTCGGCCGTATCATCGAAAAACAGGTGCAACTCAGACTCGAGGCCATCCTCTGGTTTCCAGTAGCGGATCAGTATCGGTACCCTAGGTAAGGGATGGAGAACGACCGATATGTCTGAATCGAACCGTTTGTCCAACTGGTTTGCGGAAAAAAGCTTCACCATGATTTCGAATAGGTCAGTGTGCTCATCGGCTAGTTTTTTGAGCGGTTTTTCACAGCGTTGATTGAACAATCGATGCCAGTCCTTCCCACCGGGCAGTTCACGTAGGGGAATCCAGTTGCCGGACACCGGCGTTCCTCTCCCTTCCAAAATGTAACTGAGAACCGGCAATGCCACCCAGCCGTGGACATGGATGTCGGTGAAAAAATTTCCCATTGTGTCAACGCCGAAATCCTTGCCGAGAATCTTCAGCGTCAGCTTTCCGTTTCCATATCGCCCTTCCAGCCGACGGGCGGCCTGAGCCAAGTCCACATTTCTTAGTTGGTTTTTCAGTTCAGAGATCGCATCATTCGCTTCCGCTTCGGGGGTTTTCGGTTTTTTCATCTGGCCATTGTAAAGTGCGATGATCTCGGGGGCGAGGTCGGGACATTCTCCTATTCTTTTCGTTCCCTTGAACACCGCGGCCGCAAAGGCCAGACAGGTCGCTTCGTTGCACTTGCGGCAATTTGATTTGTTGAGACATTTGAAAATTTCCATGGCGTTATTTATCTGGTTCATCTTCTCTTTCCTCTCACTCTAATTTATTTATCCTACATATGCCTATGGTGTTTTCCGCTTCTTTCGATTCTTTATTCCGATTCTTTTAAATGTTTCCTGTACTTCATTGGATTTCTGCCAAGTATTGCCATCATATGTTTTCTTATTACGTCTCTTATCTTGGTCTTTGCACCATTTCCAATATCGAGAATCGAGGGGTTTCTGATAATCGTATCAAGGTTACGATATCCATTACTACCTGACAATTTATCCAGTGATCCGGTGTTGTCTAAAACTGTAGCAACACCTTCCAGACCTGCATCTATCAGTCGCTCTTTAGTGGGTAATCCTTTTTTTGAAAGGCCACGATACTCATAGTATTCGTCCAACATGCCAGGATGATCAAGGTCAATGTCTTGGCCCCAACTGTCATTTTCAGGTCTTTTGGTAAATGAATCTTTTTTCCGATCAACCCCTTGGAGCGAGTTGATTGCACGTTCAACCTGAACACAACGCTCAGCAGCTTTTTGGAGGCTTGCACCGCTTGCTTCGATACCCGTGGATGTTGACCAGGCCTTTGCGAGTTCTTCTGGAAGCAGACGGCCGTGAGTAAGGAATGTCTGACCCAAGTAAAAACAGATACCCAAACTATCGAGAATTAACTTGTAGTTCTCGTGCCACCAGACAGCCCGTCCTTTTTTTTCATGAGAATAGATATTCATAGTATCAGGATCAGCGCCGAACAGTTTTTCACAAGTTTCATTGATATCTTTAGAAATGATCTTCATCGCCTGAGGATCTTTTACCTGTATACGCCCCCCTCTCTGCGGTTGCACAACAATAGCTTTGAGCTTTTTGGCTCCCATTACAGCGCCCATTCCAGCCCTGGCAAATGAATGGCGGTTCTGATCAAATTGAATGCTGGCGAAGCGAACCTGATTCTCTCCGGCCGGTCCGATGGAAGCTATCATGGATCCGGGATACCGCTGTTTAAGTGTATCCATAACGGGCTTCCTGCTACTTTTCTTTGATCCACACTGAATGATCGACAAGGCCATATTTTTTTAACGTTTCGCTCAAGTTCAACCCCAAAATGCTTCCCATCGGCTGGGGTTGATCCGTATCCCACAAGAGGGATATGGCGAAATCCCCATTTACAGATGCGTGAGCATAGACATCGGCAGCTGATAAACCTGGGGTGTTTTCAAGGCTCTTAGCAAATGCAAGGAGTCTAAATGCGACGGATTCCTGCGGTATTGACGCAGCTTGCACTCTTATGAACTCCAGCCATTTCATCACTGGTTTCCCGTTTTTACCGGGTTGAAGATGAGTAGATTGATCGCCCTTCTCTGCTTGCCACTATCTATTGGCAATATCTGTGCCGGGAGAACATCGAGTTTAATAAACGAAATTTTTTCAATATGTTAAGCTGAATTATCGATAGAATGACTGGTGAGCTATTAGGCCAATTCTGCCATATACCAAAGTTTTAGCTTTTATATTTTACAGTTTATTGCTATTCTGCCATATATGACAGTGTGGCAAGTCAAAAGGAAATCGAGATGGGATATGAGGATAAAGAATTCTTCCGTGAGGCGACACTCCGACTCTGCAGCAGTCTTGAAATTGATAAAGCCCTTTCACGATTCTTCCGGTATGTCAGGAAATTTATTCCGATGGATTCGATGCTGCTTAGCACTATTTCGCCTGATATCGGCGGTATGCAATTTATCGCGGAGGCCAGTGAAAAGGGCGGGAATCGATCTGACCGGGTGATATTTCTGCCCCGGGAGACAGTGAAATTGGCAACAGGGCTTTCTCTTCCTGATGTCATGGTCGTGGATAATCCTGAGAAGCACCCGGTGGCAAAATATGCCATCCGGTTTCTCGAAACCCAAAATCCTGCAATGATTATTATGCGGCTGGTCCTGGAAGGGCAATTCCTGGGAGGATTAGCGGTTCTGTCAAATGATCATGGTGTTTATTCTGAAGAGCATGCAAACCTTCTTGCCACAATAAAAGAGCCTGCTGCCATTGCCTTGTCCAACTGCCGGAGCTATCAAGAAGTCATCAAATTAAAAGAACTGCTCGCTGATGACAACCGATACCTTCAAGACGAACTTGGACGCATATCTGGCGAACAGATAATCGGAGCGGATTTTGGCTTAAAAGGAGTGATGGAAATGGTTCGGCAGGTGGCAACGTTGACCAGCCCGGTAATTTTACTTGGTGAGACTGGAACGGGCAAAGAGGTTATTGCCCGCGCGATCAATAACCTGTCTGAGCGCCGGGAGGGCCCCTTTATCAAAGTGAACTGCGGCGCTATTCCGGAAACACTTGTTGACAGCGAACTTTTTGGCCACGAAAAGGGTGCGTTTACGGGCGCACTTTCACAAAAACGAGGACGTTTCGAACGAGCTATTGGCGGCACGATATTCTTAGATGAGGTTGGAGAGCTCCCTCTTGAGGCTCAGGTTAGACTCTTGAGAGTACTGCAGGAGAAAGAGATCGAGCGGGTCGGAGGGACCCAGCCCATTAAGGTTGATATCAGGGTCATTGCCGCCACCCACCGCGATTTAATACACTTGATTCAGGAAGATAAATTTCGTGAAGACCTCTTCTATCGACTGCAAGTTTTTCCAATATCGATTCCGCCATTAAGACAACGCGTTGGCGACATTCCTGCACTTGTCCAGCACTTCATTGCAAAAAAATCGCGTGAAATGGGTATGAGAGAAATCCCCACATTGGCTGTGGGCGCAATTGATCGGCTAAATACGTACAACTGGCCGGGGAATGTTCGTGAGCTAGAAAATGCAGTGGAACGAGCATTGATACTCAGCAAGGGGGAGCCGCTTAACTTTTCAGACCTGCAACCGCTATCGTCAGAAAAATTTAAAAAACGCCCCCCTGTTGCTCCAAATGATGAGACTCTGAATTTGAATATGATTATAGACAGTCACATTCGAAGAGTGCTTGAAATGGCTGGCGGAAGGGTGGAAGGACGGGGGGGGGCGGCAGAGATTCTTGGCGTAAAGCCGGGCACTCTGAGGCATCGTATGCGCAAGCTTGGTATCCCTTTTGGCAGGATGGCAAGGAGAAAGAAAAATGGCGAATGGAGTTAACCTTGCATTGCAAATCTTTTTTATCCCTTGCTCGAATAAATCATAACAAGTTCAGGCGGCCTACGGATTCGAAGTCCGGCGCTCTATTCAGCTGAGCTAAGGGCTCTTGTTTTAATCAGTCATTTTCCCCGTTTTCTCTGAAATTGCGGACAATTTGGATATCTTCTCTGTCCAGTTCTCGGTGCATTTTGCCGGAAAACTGCTTGGCAAAAAAGTCCTCCAGCGACTGGCTGGTAACGGAGGTTTTGTCGATATCGATGCCGCATTCGATGCCCACTTCGCCCGATGCGCCCCTGATAAACGGGCAGCCCCCATGCCGCCGAACGCCGTATCGAAATGACTGACGCCGACCTGCAGGGTTGCCAGGGCATTGGCCAAGCCCTTGCCCTCGGTGTCATGCAGATGCAAAAAGACGGGCAAGCCGCCGGCCAGGTTCATCACCTGAGTAGAAATCTCCTGGATCGAATTCTGTTTTGCCATGCCGGTAGAGTCGGCCAGGGCTATCTCGTCAATACCCAGCTCGGCTATAGGGACGGTCATGAAAAAATGCATTTCTAATATAAAATAGGTAGATATGCATATAATCATGACCGTTTTTCCCTTTCGTCAATCTGCTTTTCGATGCCGCGGTAAAGCTGGCGTCCTCGTAATGAGCTCAGTAGGATGATCTCGGTGGTTATCTCCCGGTTAACTTGATGAGTGCCGTCAGAATCAGGCTCAGCATGGTTTTACTGGCTATCGTGGTTACAGTTATTTTTCATTGGTTCTCCTCTCTAAAATGTGGGTTATTTTTGTCTTTACTTATTAGGGTTTGTACCCTATCATCCGTCTATGCCGGTAGTCGTGTCTCTCCAATGATCGTCTTCAAAGGAGCATCACCATGGCCGACGAAAAGACATGCTTCATTATTATGCCTATCACGACACCCGAGGATATGGTTGAAACCTATCGAGATGGGAAGGATCACTTCATACATGTACTCGATTGCCTTTTCGTTCCGAGTGCTCAGAAGGCGGGATATGAACCGATCAAGCCTCTTGCGAAGGGTTCGGATTTGATTCATGCGGAGATAATAAAAAACCTTGAGACGGCCGACTTGGTTCTCTGCGATATGTCCTGTTTGAATCCTAATGTTTTCTTTGAGTTTGGTATACGGACATCTCTGAACAAGCCTGTTTGTGTGGTTAAAGATGAATATACAAAGCGGGTGCCGTTTGATACAGGCATACTCAACCATCAAGAATATAAAAGTTCACTTGACTCATGGCATCTTGAAGGTGAGATTGAAAAACTTGCTGAACATATCATTAGTTCAGCTGATCGAAGCAAGGATAAGAATACGTTGTGGAAGTATTTCGGGTTACGAGCAGATGCAGAACCTTACAGGGGTGCTGCTGGGCCGGAGGACCAACTTGATTATTTAGTGTTGCAAATTGAATCACTTCAAAGAAAAGTAGACTCTCTCGATACAAAAACTTCTTCACAGTCACTCGGATCACCGGCCACCAAAACGGTCCACCGATCAAATATTGAGGATCAATTATTATTCTATATATGCAGGGAATTTGGTATACCAATAATACAAATAAGAATAAAGACCGGTGAAGACGACAAAATTATTGCGACGTTCGACCCACCTTTAGAAACATCCCAATTAGCAGCTATACATAGAGACATTCTTCGGAATTTCGCTGTCGAATTAGAATTTGATTGAGTAAATTAAGCATAAAATCGCAATCTCCACAATCAACAATTTCCGAGTTCAATCTCGGGACACTCGCCGGATCCCTCTATCAGCCCTGCTGGTCAAGCTGTATGGAAACCCGAAGGCGACCTGCAGCTTCACCTCCAGGACACCTGGTCGATGGCTCCGGCACTTTTTCCACGATTTTAATTTCAACCAAGGAGGACCCAAACGGCATCAGTCCCTTCGGATGTTATGACATGGTTGGCAATGTGTGGGAGTGGACTACGGATTGGAATGATGACGAAAAGGATACCAAAGTCCTTTGAGGAGGCTCTTGGTTAAGCCCCAAAAATTCTCTTGGATGTGATGTTCGTTATGACGATTTCCCTGATGTTCGAAGCGACAGCTACGGTTTTCGTTGTGTTAAAACTAAATAATAGTTTCAACCGGATGAAAGCCTCGACCACCCCCATCGACAACTCGGTCGACATCTTTTAGTCGACCTCTGGACACACCCTCGGCGGTCCGATCAGGGCGAATCTGGCTGTATGAATGGATGATCTTAGCGTTTTTCAGTTGACACTATGTTGACACCAAGAAAAAAGCCCTCAGAGCAATCTCTCTGAAGGCTTAATCTTTATGGTACGCTTGGCAGGATTCGAACCTGCGGCCAACAGATTCGAAGTCCGGCGCTTTATCCAGCTGAGCTAAGGGCGCATGTTTTAATCAGTCATTTTTCCGTTTTCTCTGAAATTGCGGACAATTTGGATATCGTTTCTTGCCAGCACCCGGTGCATTTTGCCGGAAAACTGCTTGGCAAAAAAGTCCTCCAGCGACCGGCTGACGGCAGAGATCTTGTCGATATCGATGCCGCTCTCAATTCCCATTTGTCCGAGCATAAATACCAGATCCTCTGTTGAAATATTGCCCGATGCGCCTTTGATAAACGGGCAGCCCCCCATGCCACCGAATGCCGTATCGAAATGCGCGACGCCGACCTGCAGCGCGGCCAGGGCATTAGCCAGGCCCTTGCCCTCGGTATCATGCAGGTGCAAATAGACAGGCAGGTCGCCGGCCAGGTCCATCACTTGCGTGGAAATCTCCTGGATCGAATTTGGATTCGCCATGCCGGTGGAGTCGGCCAGGGCTATCTCATCGATGCCCAGATCCAACTCCTCTTTGACAAGATCCAGAACAACTCCGGGGCCTACTCGGCCTTCGAAGCGACAGCCGAAAACGCACTGGAGTCCCCCGCGGATCGTAAGACCGTTCTGCTTGCCGACACTGACCATTTCAGCAAATTGTTTTCTGGCTTGGACCAGCGAGGCATTGGCATTCTTGCGGCTGTGGGTGTCGCTGGCAGAAATTGACACTTCCACCTGCTTCAATCCGGCGATAGCAGCCCGTTCAACACCCTTTGGGTTCAATACTAGTCCCGTGTATATAACATCCGGCACCCGCTTCAAACCGCCGCACACTGCTTCGGCATCTGCCATCTGGGGCACCAGTTCGGGATGGACGAATGAGGTTACCTGTATCCGTTTCACGCCGGCTTGAACGACAGCATTGATCAAGGCCAGTTTTTTTTCCAGCGGAACCAGGGCTTTTTCATTTTGCAAACCGTCGCGCAGGCCCTGTTCTTCGATTATGACTTTTTCGGGATAGTTCATCATCAGGAATAAATCTTAGCGTTTTTAATTTTTTTGTGTGGAATTTGGAGAGAGAGTTAGTCCGGTATCCCGGCTGTGCGCAGATGACCGATTAGCCGCTTTGCATCATCCGTATTGGCGGTTCGACCCATCAAGAAACCGTCAATTAAATTAGCATACTCGAACCATTAGTCAATGGCTTTGATTAAAGAGAAGGCCATTGAACCAGTGGCAGGATTTATTGTCAATCTTGACAATAAATCCCGCTTTCGTTATCAGGGAAGTTGTCGATTTCTGGCAAAGAACGCTTCGATCTTGAATTGCAGCAAAAACAGACCCACGATTTGCATTTTCAGCCTCTTTTGTACTGAATTATCCATCTCTTATTTTGTTGAAGGCTATCCAAGTCAGGGAATGCCATGATTCAAATCCATAATAGCGCCCTCAACAAAGCGCTCTACTTGGACCGCGTCACCAAACTATTCCAATCCGTCGTCGCAGTCGACCACGTCAGCTTGGAGGTTGAAGATCGTGAATTTTTGGCGATCGTCGGACCGACAGGATGCGGCAAGACCACCCTGCTGCGTTTAATCGCCGGAACCGAAAAGCTGGACCACGGTCATATTTACATCCGGGGCAAGTGTGTGGACGATCTCGACCCGTCTCGCCGCGGCGTACGCATGGTTTTTCAGGAGCATGCCCTCTGGCCTCATATGCGAGTATTTAGCGAAAAGTCAACGAGTAACTTGAGTTTTGGATTGAAACTTCGCAAACACTTACCGCGCACGATCGAGGAGACGGCAACCATCATCGCCAATCGGCTCGGCATTGCCAAAAATCTGTTTCCCCGTAAGCCGGAGCAGCTTTCGGTCGGCCAACAACAGGTGGTGGGCATCGGCCGGGCACTGACCATCATCCCTAAAATATTATTACTGGATGAGCCGTTGGCCCATGTCGATCCACCACATCGCCTCACCCTCCGGCGCGAGTTGAAAGACTATCACGACAAGATGGAATCCATTACCTTTTATGTGACTCACAACCTGCCCGAGGCCTTTTCTTTAGCGGACAGAATCGCCGTTATGAATGATGGAAAAATCATCCAGGTCGATAGTCCTTCGGAATTACAGCGCAATCCTGCCAATCAATTTGTTGAAGACTTTATTAAATGTTTCGAACTGTGAGCCGAGCTGTCATTAACATTCGAGTAAAAGATGACCGGTTGGCGGCCTCCTGTGTCAGGATCAGCTGAGTGTGACATCTCCTTTCAACACAACCACAATGTTAAAAAATCAAATTTAGCCTAAAATTATCAACAAATTATTTTAGCGGACGTAATTTATTTTAGCTAATATTGCCATTTTTTTTCACGTTTCTCCAATTAATCCAAGACGTGTTATAATTATTCTGCCAATAATTGAGTTCTTATTGTTTAATTAATTGACACGGATGCTTTTGATCGATTATATTCGTGGCGGGTCTATTCCCTCCGCTATTGCCGACCTCATGATATTGGCTGGACTGTTTTTGACGAAATTATTCATTGGGAATTTTTGACAAGCCTATGGGGAAGATAAAATGGCACGCCACACAAAATCGGAAGCCCGCAAAGAGCAAATCCTGAAGGCAGCTGAGCGTGTTTTTGCCCGCAAAGGATTTGCGGATGCCACTGTTTCGGAAGTGGCCCGGGAAGCCGGATTGTCCGATGCCACGATCTACGAATATTTTTCTTCCAAAGAGGAGCTGCTATTTTCTATTCCCCTGCAGACGACCCGCAAAGCCGCCCGGGAACTGCGAACTCATCTGGACTACATTCGGGGTTCCGCCAATAAAATTCGCGGCATAATTTACGGCTACCTGTCATTTTATCAAAACCATCCCGAGTACGCTTCCGTGCTCATGCTGATTCTAAAACAGAATCGCAAATTCCTGGAAACCGAAGCCTACCAGCTTATTCGTGAAGTATCCCGCATGATCACCGGGGTTCTGGAAGAGGGCATTGCGGCAAATGAGTTTAAAGCCGACACGGACCCTTACCTCGTGCGGGCTGTAATACTGGGAACCATTGAACACAGCGTCATCACCTGGCTGCTGCGGGGCCGTCCGCAAAACCTATTGGAATTGACGGATCCCTTGACGGATATCGTACTCGAAGGTATCCGCCGGGACACCCAACCGAAATCGTTAACATTCAGAGTCACCCTGGATCCCCTGGATGAAGATCAACGCCGCAAAACTTAAATTGAAAACCGTATGGCCTTTGGGCCTGCGTTATTCTTTCAACGGCATTATTCTGCTGGTAGTTTTTATACTGATGCTCCTGCTGGCGGCCCACTTTTTTTTCTCCGAATCCGCCCAGTCTATTTTAACCAATCTTTTCATAAACCTCATCGCGGTCCTGGGCATGTACATGTTCATTGGGACTTCCGGAGTGCCCAGTTTCGGTCATGTGGCGTTCATGGGGATTGCGGCCCATCTGCAGGCCCTGTTAACCCTTGAACCGACCATCAAATCGATGCTGTTGCCGAACCTGCCGTCCTGGTTGGCAACCGTTGAGTTGGGGCTATGGCCGGCAATGCTGATCACGGTCGGGTTTGTCGGCCTTTTCGCCCTGCTGATCGGCATTCCCTTTTCACGCATGGGGGACGCGGCCACCGGCATCGTGACCATTTGCTTTCTGGCTATCATTCACAACGTTTTGATGGGGTGGGAGAGGTTCACGGCCGGATTCAAGGTGATCTACGGTGTTCCTGAGTATTGCGGTCTCTGGACGGCCGGCGGTTTGGCCGCGACCACGATCCTGGCGGCGCGGCTTTTGCGGGATTCAGCACCGGGACTTGAACTCAGAGCTTCGCGCGACGACAAATCCGCGGCCCAATCCATTGGGGTCAACGTGGCCAACCAGAGGCTGCTGGCATGGGTCCTCAGTGCCATGGTGATGGCGGTAGCCGGCGTGCTGCTCGTCCATTTTTTGACTATTGTCAATCCGGCCCAATTCTATCTCGGTTTGACCTTCAGTTTAATTGCCATGCTGATCGTCGGGGGGTTGAGCACGGTATCAGGTGCGGTGGTCGGTACCTTTTTCATGACCCTCGTTATCGAAATGCTGCGCAAAATCGGTGAAGGTCCTGTTATCGGTCCATTTGATCTTCCCCAGGTTCACGGACTGAGCACGATGGGCACGGGGGCGGCCATTATGGTCGTGATGTTCTGGAAACGGGACGGAATCGTGGCTTTCTTTGAAATCGATGAGCGGATTGCCAATTGGCGCAAACAGCGCAACTTGGAAACAATCGGCCGGAAGCCTGCCCCCTCCCATCCGCCCCCGGCAGCAAACAAAACGGCCGGCATTCCGGGCAGCCGGCCGCAGGGCGACTCAAACCAGGGCCTTGTCATCGAAAATGTTGTCAAAAATTTTGGCGGACTGCGCGCTTTGGATGATGTCAGCCTGTCCCTGATGCCGGGTGAAATCCTGGGCCTTATCGGACCGAACGGATCGGGCAAATCCACCCTGATCAATGTAATTTGCGGATTTTATTTGCCGTCCGACGGTCATATTTATCTGAATCAATCGGACATAACGAACTGGCCGGCCCATCAAATCGCCCGGCACGGCATCGGACGCACTTTTCAGAGCATCCAATTGTTTGCCAACCTGACGGTTTTCGAAAACGTCATGGCCGGCGCGAACATCCGGGGAGCCGAATTAACCGAAAAAACCCCTGAGAAATGGACGCGCGACCTCATCCGCGAATTCGGGCTGGATGAATATGCCGACCGTTTGGCGGGCACCCTGCCCTATGGTCCGCAGAGAGCCCTTGAAATTGCACGGGCTGTGGCCATTCAAAGCCGGTTTCTTTTGTTGGACGAGCCGGCGGCCGGCATGATACGCCAGGAATCAGACCTGCTCATCGATGTCCTGCGCAAGCTCCGGGCCGATTTCGGCCTGGGATTGCTTGTAATCGATCATGATTTGCAGATGATCATGCGATTGTGCGATCGGGTGATGGTTTTAAACAAAGGCCGGGTGATCGCCGCCGGGACCCCCGAACAGGTCCAGCAGGACCCGGATGTCGTCGAGGCCTATATTGGAAGGAAACATACGGAGGTTGGTAATATTTAGGTTTATGGGAACCTTTTGTTAGAAACAGTTGTTTATTTGATGTGTTGAATTTCTGATTTTAGATTTTGGATTGCGGATTTTGGATTTAAGGAATTCTATCGATTTAATATTTTGATAGAGCGAAGCGATTGCGCCAATCCAAAATCCCAAATTTAAAATCCAAAATATATTTGAGTGACAAACACTGATCTGAGTAACTTTGTCTGAACAGCTATTTCAATCTTCAAAACGTCGAAGAAAGCTAAAAAGGAGGAGACCTATGAAAAGCAACAGATTCTTTAAGGCAGGCGGTATTTTCATCCTTGCAGCAGTATTGATTATTGCAACGACCGGCATGGTCGCAGCCAAGGATCCCAACACGCTGTTTATCGGCTCCGTGCTTGACTTTGCGTCTTATTCCGCGCCGTTCGATGTGCCGGCGGATGAAGGGGTCAGGCTGGCTGTGGACGAGATTAACGCTGCCGGCGGCATCGGCGGCAAGTATAAGATCAAATTGGCTGTCAAAGACTATCGCGGTGAAGCCGGGCCGGCAATCGCCGGCACCAAGGAACTGCTGGCTGACGGCGTCGATGTGGTCCTGGGTTCGGGAAGCGTGCAGGCAACCATCGTGGTGGGAGGGTTGACCAAAAAGAAAGAGGTGCCCATCATTACCATCACGGCCTCGGGGCCTGAGATACCCAAAGTCGTCGGGCCTTATGGATTCACAAACACCATTACGGACAACCGGCAGGGCACGGTTCTGGCTCAGTACGCCATTTCCCAGGGATACAAAACCGCCTACATCCTGCGCTGCCCGGACGACCCTTACACCGATCTGCTGCCGGTTTACTTTGCCAAGGTATTCGAAAAACTGGGGGGAAAAATCGTGGGTACCGGCACCTGGTCCTTTACCCAGCAGGAATTCAGCGTCGAGGTGGGCAAAATCAAAAAGCTCGACACCCCGCCGGATGTAGTCATGAGCGCGACCTTTGGACCGTTTTTTGCCGGACTGGTGACCAGTTTGCGCTCGGCCGGCATCAAAGCCGCCTATTTCGGATCCGATGCGGTTGACGAACCGAGCAGCATCGGCCTGGGCCCGGTGGCCGAGGGCGTGGTTTTTGTCTCCGCCGTTTTTCCGTCACCAGGCAGTGCCATGGAAGGGTTCAACCAGAAATACAAGAAAAAATACGGCAAGGAAAATACGGTGGCGCCGCCCGCTTTGGGTTATGATGCGGTAAAATTAGTTGAAGCTGCGGTTCTCAAAGCCGGGTCAACCAACGGCAAAGCCATCCGCGATGCGCTGGAGTCCTTGAAAGATGTCCAGGGCGCCACCGGCAAGCTCACCTACGCCGGCGGCGGCCGTCACATCATGCGCCGAGTGGCGGTGTGTAAAATCCAAGATGGTAAGAAAACGTTGGTGGAGTGGATGAATCCGTCGTTGGCGGATATTCCCGAACCCGAATAGAAACCGGTTGAGCGTTATTCGTTAATAGTTATTGGTTTGAAAGGAATTAGATCTATTTTTATTTGTCTCTGTAGATAGATATATAAAATTAGATTCTCAGCCATTTCTATTCTCGAATGCGCCCGGACGGAATAACGATTAACAAATAACCAATAACGCCTAATTGAGCATTTTTAGCCAAATTACGGTAAAGACCGTTGCCGAAGATCAGGCATTCGGCAATTCAAAAAACGAGCCGATCTGATGCTGTCTCTTGAAAACATTTCAGTCAACTATGGCCCGATTCAGGCCATCCGGGATATCAGCATTGCGGTGTCCCGGGGCGAAATCGTGACCCTGCTGGGACCGAATGGCGCAGGTAAGAGCTCGACGCTCAATGCCATTATGGGCCTTCATCCGGTATCGTCGGGTCGGATCGTTTTCGAGGAACAACCCATTACCGGTATGGCGACCGAAAAAATTGTGCGGGGGGGCATGACGCTGACCCCCGAAGGCCGTCATGTGTTTGCCGGATTGACGATTGAGGAAAATCTCAGGCTGGGCGCGGCCTCGCGCCGTGATCGCAAACAGATTGCCGCGACCCGGGATGAGGTATTCGAGCTGTTTCCAATTCTAAAAGAGCGCCTGAACCAGTTTGCCGGGACCCTGTCGGGCGGCGAGCAGCAGCAGCTTGCCATTGCCCGTTCGCTGATGTCGGCACCCAGCCTGCTGTTGCTCGACGAACCCTCTCTGGGTCTGGCGCCCCGAATCGTCGACCAGATATTTACCTTAATTGCTGATCTGCGCCGCCGGGGTCTGACCATCTTGTTGGTGGAACAAAACGCGGAAATGTCATTGGAGATAGCCGACCGCGGGTATGTTTTCAGCAACGGGCAAATCGATCTGTTCGGCAGCAGTGATGATCTGCGTGCTTCGGATGAAGTGGCCCGCACTTACCTGGGAATTGCCAAAGAATAGGCTGATATGAGCGACTTTATCTCCGTAATCGTCAATGGCCTCAGCGTGGGGAGCATGTATGCGCTTCTGGCATTGGGATTGGCCATGGTTTTTGCCATTCTCGGCCTGGTTAATTTCGCCCATGGTGAATTGATTGCCGTCACCGGCTATTCCATGTTTTTTCTGGCCGTCACCGGAATGCCGTTTATCATGATTGTCATTTTTGCTGTTTTTTTTGCAGTAATTGCGGCAATTCTCATGGAACGTATCGCTTTCAGACCCGTGCGCAATGCGACCCTGGCCGCCGGATTGATGACCAGCTTCGCCCTGGAGATGATTATGGCGGCCGGCTGGTCTAACTTTATCTCTCCACTGCGCATGCCGATCCGGATTCCGGCTTGGCTGATTCACTACTGGCCCATCGGAGACACCGGCATCAGCACGCATCAGGGAATCGCCATCATTTTAACGGTGATAACCGTCATCTCCCTGACAATTTTTCTGAAACGTGCCACCCTCGGACTGGCTATCCGGGCGGCGGCGGAAAATTTTCCGGTGACCCAGCTTATGGGCATCCGTGCCAACCGTGTCGTGGCAACAGCCTTTGCTATATCCGGGTTGCTGGCCGGTATTGTCGGCTTTTTGTGGATTGCCCAGCGTGGTTCAGTGGATCCGCACATTGGCATGAGTCCAACCATCAAGGCCTTTATCGCCGTCATTTTCGGCGGCGTCGGCAGCCTGTCGGGTGCCGTTGCCGGCGGGTTGATTCTGGGATTTCTGGAGGTCGGACTGCGGACGTATCTGCCGGACGATGCCCTTCCCTTTCGGGATGCCATTGGATACCTGGTGGTGGTCCTGGTTTTGCTGCGCTGGCCGGATGGGTTGATTTCGATTCGACAAAGAGGTGATTAGTGCCGGGGCATTTTGATCTTTTGAGGTCGGGTTGAGGAGTAAATATTTTCATCAGGCTAACTGTAATTGGGTTTCAGGTTTCGGGTTTCGGGTGTCAGGAATTGAGGAACCATGGACTCGTGTGAAACAGATAAAATGACAAATGTCGATTGACGAATGGTGGAATCGCTTCAGGCTTCGCCTTCGGCTACGACCCGACAAGTCGCTTAGTCGTTTTAAAATAGACCGTTCGACAAAAGACTCACGACAGGCAGAATACAATATTCGATGTTCGACGTTGGACGTTCGATGTTCGACGTTCATCAGTTTTTGTTTGATTTGACTGGACGCTCGTGGCCAGCGGCACCGCTCGTATGAAAATTCTATATTAGCCCCCAAACTGGGTATTCAAATCGTACTCGTCGTCGTACTCGATACTGAAGGCGCTCGAAAGTTTTGAGGACGAGGACAAGTACGAGCACGAAACGAGGGATGAGTTCACTATAAACTACGCTGGTTTGGCGCAGTTTCTTTTCCGATCAAACTGGCCGCCGCGTGTCGCTTCGTCTCATTTTTAGTAGATAGAATACCTTAAATATTCAATATTCATTTTAAAACATTCATTTTTTACCGGTAGGATGAAATCGACATGCCCAAAAAAGACGAAAAATATATCCTATCCATAGATTTGGGGACATCCGGCAGTAAAACCGCCGTGGTCTCCACATCCGGCGAAGTGGTTGATTTTGACTACCAGGCCGTGCCGCTGCATTTGCTGCCCAATGGCGGGGCTGAGCAAGACCCGGCTGACTGGTGGGATGCCATCCTGACAACTTCCAAGCGGCTGCTGGGCCGGGCGACCGTGAACCCGGCTGATATCGTTGCCGTATGTGCTTCAACTCAATGGGCCGGTACGGTGGCGGTTGATCAGGACGGCCAGCCGCTGATGAATGCCGTGATCTGGATGGACATGCGCGGGGCCAAGTATGTGGCCGCCATGGCGGGTGGGCCGATTAAAATCGAAGGCTATGACCCTCTCAAATTGTGGCGCTGGATCCGACTCACGGGTGGCGCACCCGGCCTGTCCGGTAAAGACCCCGTCGGCCACATCCTGTGGATCAGAAATGAACACCCCGAGGTTTACCGGCAAACATACAAATTCCTCGAACCCAAGGATTATATTAACTTTTGCCTTACCGGAGAATTTGCGGCTTCCTATGACTCGATCACCGTGCATTGGGTCACGGACAACCGGGACATAAGCCATATTACTTACAGTGACAAGCTGCTGAGAATGTACGCCCTCGAAAGAGATAAGCTGCCCGATCTCAAACGGTCCATCGACGTGCTGGGCCCGCTGAAAAAGGACGTCGCCAAAGAGTTGGGGTTGAGAGAAGACGTCCAGGTCCTCATGGGCTCGCCGGACATCCAGGCGGCCGCCCTGGGATCCGGGGCGGTGCGGGATTTTGAAGGTCACCTGTATGTCGGAACTTCATCCTGGATTGTGGCCCATGTGCCGTTCAAAAAAACGGATGTCCTGCACGGCATCGCCTCCATTCCCTGTTCGAATCCCGACAAGTATATGATCGTCAACGAACAGGAAACCGCCGGCGGGGTATTGACCTATCTCAAAGAAAACATTTTGTATCATAAAGACGAATTGCTCAAGGAAGAGGCTCTGCCGGATGTCTATAAAATTTTTGATAAAATCGCCGAAACCGTTCCGGCCGGCAGCAACGGGGTCCTTTTCACACCTTGGCTAAACGGCGAGCGCACCCCGGTCGAGGACAATTCGGTGCGCGCCTGCCTATATAACTTGTCGCTGGACAATACCCGGGAAGACATTGTGAGGGCCTTTCTGGAAGGCGTGGCCTTCAATCAGCGATGGGCCCTGCAATATGTTGAAAAGTTTATCGGACGAAAAATGAATCCGATCCACATGGTGGGCGGCGGCGCCATTTCAAATATCTGGTGCCAAATCCACGCGGATGTGCTAAACCGCACCATCAAGCAGGTAAAGGACCCGATCCAGACCAACGCCCGGGGTGCGGCCTTTATTGCTTCGGTCGGATTGGGATATATGAGCTTCGACGATATTCCGCATTCCATTCAGATCAACAATATCTTCGAGCCGAATCCGGAAAATCGTAAGCTATATGACCGGTTGTTTGCTGAATTTCTCAATATTTATAAGCACAACAAGGCGATATTTAAGCGATTGAATACCGTAAGATAGGTGTCAGGTGTCCCCGCTTCCGCTTCGCTACAGACGGGATCGTAGACAGGTTTCGGGTGTCAGAGGACAGATGACAGAAGTCAGATGACAGACCTGGGATCGCGGCGCCCCTCTTTTGAAACTACGTCTATATTAACCCAAAAACAGGGTACTCAAATCGTGCTCGTCGTCCTCGTGCTCGTCCTCGAAACTGATAGGCTCAGAAGCATCGAGGACGAGCACGAGGACGAGGACGAAATGGCAAATGAGTTCGTTGTAAATGATATTGCATTGATCTGGCACGGTTTCTTTTCTTAGATCAGACTAGACGCTCGCGGCCAGAGGCCGTGCTCGTGTGAAATGAATGACGAATGACGATTGTCGATTGACGAATGGTGGAATCGCTCGCGCAGCGCAGGCGCTTGCGCCGCGTGTCGCTCAGTCGTTTTAAAATAGATAGAATACATTATTCGATGTTCGATGTTGGACGTTCGATGTTCGACGTTCATTGGTTTCTATTCTTTGATCAGACCGGCTGTCCTTTGGCCGGCCTGCGACGAGCTCAGCCGAATCGAGGCCGCCGCTCGTGTGAAAGTATGTCTATATTAACCCTAAAAGTGGGTATTGAAATCGTGCACGTCGTCGTACTCGTCCTCGAAACTGAAAGCGGTACAAAAGTGGTGGGGTTTATCCCCGCCTTTTAAAAGGAGCTACATATGAAACTATTAAAAGTCAACATGACCACCCAATCAATTGTCGAGGAAGATCTCGCAGAGGAATACCAGGGGCTCGGCGGCCGGGGATTAACTTCGGTGTTGATTAACGCTGAAGTACCCCCGGCATGTGATCCGCTGGGACCGGAAAACAAGCTCATTTTTGCTCCCGGCACTTTGAGCGGAACGACGCTGGTCAACACTAGCCGGCTGTCGGTGGGCGCCAAAAGCCCCCTGACCGGCGGGATCAAGGAAAGCAATGTCGGCGGGACCGTCGCGGCAGCGCTCGGTAGACTGGGCATCAGTGCCGTGGTCGTTGAAGGCCAAGCGCCGCCGGATGAGCTGTTTTTTCTTAAGATCGATGACAGCGGAGAAGCGACTCTGGTTCCGGCATCTAACTTTAAAGAGGCACGGACATACGCAATGGTCGAAGAGATCTATCGTGAAGCCGGCGATGAGCCGGCCGTGCTGTGTATCGGTCCGGCCGGTGAATATCAGCTGGCAAGCGCCTCCATCCAGTCGTCCGATGCCGACGGGCGTCCCTGCCGCGCGGCCGGACGAGGCGGGCTGGGGGCTGTCATGGGATCCAAAGGACTCAAGGCGCTCATCGTAAGCTCAAACGGCAAAAGCCCGGATGCCATGGCCGATCCCATGGCGTTTAAAAAGGCCGCCAAAGTGTTCGCCAAAGCCGTCAAAGAAGACATGTTCAGCGGTTATGTGCTGCCGCCTCTGGGAACGGCCGTGCTGGTCGCGCCGATCAATGCTGCCGGCGCTTTTCCCAGCTACAACGCCACCAACGGAGTATTCGACGGATGGGAGAAGATCAGCGGCGAAGCCCTGGCTGATACCTTGAAAGAACGCGGTGGCAAAACCACCCACATGGGATGCGCCCAGTGCATCATTCACTGCTCTAATGAATTCGTAGATTCCCGGAGCAACTATGTCACTGCCTCGCTGGAGTACGAGACCATCTGGGCCATGGGCGGCATGTGCGGCATCGATGATCTGGATGTAATTGCCCGGCTCGACTTCTTGTCCGATGACATCGGCGTCGATACCATGAACACCGGTGTGGCCATGGCGGTGGCCATGGATGCCGGATACAAAGACTTCGGTGATACCGAGGCTGCCATTGCCATGGTTGAAGAGATTGCCGCCGGTACGGAATTCGGGCGGATTCTCGGTAACGGACCGTCGGCGGTGGGCAAACATTTCAACCATCACCGGGTGCCGGTAGTTAAAAACCAGTCCATTGCGGCCTACGATCCGCGCGCCATTCAGGGCATGGGCGTAACTTACGCCACCTCCCCCATGGGCGCCGATCACACAGCCGGCAACGTGATCGATAAGAATTTGGATTCATTGGGCGGTTCGCTGAATCCCCTGAAAGCCGATGGCCAGGTGGAGGTATCCAGAGAATATCAGATAGATATAGCCGCCTTTGACTGCACCGGATTGTGTTTGTTCGCCAATTCCGCCGTGCACACCAACGCCAAGGCCGGCCAAGCGCTGATGACCATGATCAACGCCAAATTTGGGACGGAGCTCACAGAGGCAGACAAACGCGCGCTCGGCATCCGAGTGCTGCAAGCCGAACGTGAATTCAACCAGCGCGCCGGCTTTACGAATGCCGATGATCGGCTGGCCAAGTTCTTCTACGAAGAGCCCCTGCCGCCTCACGACACGGTGGTTGTCGTGAGTGATGAAGACATGGACAGCACCTTTGGTTCAGGGTTCTAGGTTCTATGTTCAGGGTTAAGAGGTTCAGGGTTCAAGGTTCACGATTTAAGGCTTAAAGGATATAACTAATGCCTGAACGAGAAGTCTGGCTTTTGGTAGGTTGGTTTGAGCCCGATCTGAAATGTTGGGTTTCGTGCCTCAACCCAACCTACGAAAATCAAACGTTTATCGCGATTCAATTTCTAGGGGCGAAACCCAACGAATTGGTTAGGTGAGATTTCGTGCATCTACTAACTAATTTGAACTAAAACCAATTGGAAGTTATCAGTTGTCGTTATAAGTAATTGGTTAAAAAGGAATGAAATCCATTTTCATGAGACACTCGTGATCAGGCAATTCAAATAACGAATAACCATTAACAAATAACGCCCATTTTCGGAGGAACACATGGCAAAAAAGACCAATGAAGAAATGATGGCGGATGTTGAACGCTCCATCAAGCCCTATAAAGATGGCTACACCACGTTTTCGCGCCTGCCGGAAACCGGACGGGATAAAGACGAAATCATTGCCGAAATGGAGGCGCTGAAAGTCAAGGAGGAATCCAAGTGGAGAGACGGCTTCGTCTCCGGCGCCGTGTACCACGGCGATGAAGAACACATCGAATTTTTGAATCGGGTTTATACCATCAATTCGCAGACCAATCCGCTGCACACCGATGTGTGGCCCAGCATCACCAAATATGAATCCGAAGTGGTTTCCATGACGGCCGCCATGCTCAACGGGGACAAGGTCACAGAAGACCCGGATTCGGACGAGGAAGTCTGCGGCGTGGTTTCATCGGGTGGAACGGAAAGCATCCTGCTGGCCATGAAGACCTACCGGGATTGGGCCCGGGACATGAAGGGCATCAACAAGCCTGAAATGATCGTCCCGAACACCGCCCATGCGGCGTTCGACAAAGCCGCGCAGTATTTCAACATCAAAATGATCCGGGTACCGGTTGATGCCGATTTCAAAGCCGACGTGGCCAAAACCAAAGATGCCATAACCCCTAACACGATTGTCATCGTGGGATCCGCTCCATCATTTCCCCACGGTACGATTGATCCCATCGAGGAGTTGTCCGAACTGGCGTTCGAGGCCGACGTTGGATTTCACACGGATGCCTGCTTGGGAGGATTCATCCTGCCGTGGGCCGAGAAATTGGGTTACGACATTCCGCCCTTTGATTTCAGACTGCCGGGGGTGACATCCATCTCCGTGGACACCCATAAATACGGCTATGCCGCAAAGGGATCATCCGTCATATTGTATCGCAGCATCGAACTGCGCCGCTACCAGTTTTATACCACAACGGATTGGCCCGGCGGTCTTTATCTGTCGCCGACTTTTGCCGGCAGCCGAGCCGGTGCGTTAAGCGCCACCGCCTGGGCCGCGATGGTAGCCATTGGCGAAGAAGGCTACCTTGAAATTGCCAGGAGAATTCTGGAAACCGCGCAAGTCGTTAAAGACGGGATCCAGGCGATTCCGGAGCTGCACATTTTCGGGGATCCCTTGTGGGACATTGCCTTTGGTTCGGAATCTCTAAACATCTACCGAATTATGGATGTCATGGGCGAGAAAAACTGGAGCTTGAACGGGCTGCAGCATCCGGCCGGGGTTCACATCTGCCTGACCCACCGTCACTCCCAACCCGGGTTGGCTGAAAAATTCATTGCCGATCTGAATGATGCCGTCGCTCAGATCAAGGCCGATCCGGACAAGGAGACCGAAGGCGTCGGCCGCCTGTACGGCATGTCCGCCAATATTCCGATTAAAGGGGTGATGGATGCGTTTTTGAAGCGCTACATGGATCTGGTTTACAAACTATGATCCAAAAAAAGGTATAAAGTGTAGGCTCTTTAATGTTTATTAATATCGGAGCGTTGGAGTAATGTCTGAAGGCTGGATGTCTTTTCTCGATACACCAATACTCCAGTACTCCATTACTCCAGGTTCGAGACATTCCTTAAATCTTTTAAACCTTGAAAAAGAGACCTGGGCCGAAGCGCTTAGCAGCACCATATTGACAAGCTGATCCTTAAAAACAAGGGCATTGAATCGATGGATAAAGTAAACGCTATAAACGGGATACTCGAAGCTTTTAAGAATTTTGACGGCACCTACAAAAAAGAGCAGGTTGATGCCGCCATTGAGAACAAGGAAGAAATAACACCGAAATTGATCGAAATTTTGGAAAACGTTTTGGCCAATCCCGATCCATATATACAAAACGAAAACTTGTATGATCATATATATGCTTGGATGTTACTGGGCCATTTCAGGGAATCAAAATCGCACAATGTGATAATCGACCTGTTTAGCCTACCGAACGAAATTCCGCATGAATTATTCGGCGACTTAGCAACGAGCGAACTGCCGGTCATATTGCTGCGAACCTGCGGTGGGTCCCTGGAGCGGATTAAGTCTTTGGCAATCAATAAAAATGTGGACGAATATGTCAGGATTTCCGCTCTTAATGCGATGGCCTATGGCGTTGTTGAGGGCATTGTGTCAAGAGAAGAGGTTGTTTCGTTCTTTGGTACATTGTATACCGGTAATGAAGCGGACGCGGATTCTGGTTTTTGGAGCTTTTTGGCGGGTTTTGTGTGTGACCTGTATCCAGAAGAACTCATGGATACCATAGAAAAGGCATACGAGAGTGATCTGATTTTCTCGGGAATAGTCGGTTATAAAGACTTTAAAAAAGCTCTGGCTGACGGAAAAGAAAAATGTCTCGAGAGATTAAAAGCTGATCTCGAACGGCGGTCTCTCGATGACATTCATGACACTATGTCCAGATGGGCTTGTTTCAACGAGGACCAACAACCGTACACCGAACCGGATAATTTTGAAAAGAATATTCATCCAGCCAAATTAGATCAGTTGAAGCCTGGATTTAAAAAGAATAAAAATAAAGCTAAAAAAAAGAAACGAAAACAGGCCAAGGCATCAAAGAGAAAAAATCGTCGTTAGTGATTTCGCCAAGCATACTATTATGTTAACGCCTTACAATCAGGAGCGGAATATGGGACCACTTAAAGGTGGGACGTAATTTGGGGACATTGACTAATCAAACCAGCTCCTCTAAGAGACGCCAAACTACTGCAGACCGGGTTAGGATTTGGGCCCAAACCTTATTGTCAGGATGCCAATCGGACTTCAACAGGCTCCGGATCAACCTCTAACTCCTGGTTGGCGATCGAGGTTGAGGTCACGGATTCATCCAACTCCTGGTCGGCACCATATACATTCCGAACCACTTCGGGTGTTAGTTTGTAAGGCTCATCATCAAACACGATGCGGCCTTTGAGCATACCGATGACCCGGTCACAATAGGTGCGGGCCGTGTCCAGGGTGTGGAGGTTGCAGATCACGGTGAGCTGGTCCCGAACATGGATTTCCCGCAGCGATGTCATCACTTTTTCAGCGCTCAAAGGGTCCAGTGACGCAATCGGTTCATCCGCCAAAACCATGTTGGGTTTCTGCATGAGCGCCCGGGCGATGGCCACCCGCTGCTGTTGGCCACCGGACAGGGTTTCGGCCCGCTGCAGCGCCTGGTCGGCGATGCCGAGTCGCTCGAGGGCGGCCATCGCTTCTGCGACCAGAGATTTGCCGAAAATACTGAAAAGGCTTTTCAGGGTGCTGTGGCCGTTCAACCGGCCCAAAAGGACATTGGTGACGACATCCAGCCGGGGGACCAGGTTGAACTGCTGGAAAATCATAGCGCAATCCCGCTGCCAACGCCTTTTTTCCTTGCCATTGAGATCAAGAATATTCTGTCCGTTTACCTGGATACTGCCTTTGCTGGCCTCGGTCAACCGGTTGACCATCCGCAACATTGTTGATTTTCCGGCGCCGGATGGGCCGATGACACCGATCATCTGCGGCTCTTCAATTGAAAATGAGACCGAATCAACCGCTGTGACCGTCCCGAAATGTTTTGTCAGATCCTTTACAATCATGAGAAGCACCGTTATAGGTTAAGGGTTTATTCCGTGTTACAGGTTGCGACTGCGCCGACTGCCGTGGATCAGCCGTCGGCGAAGTATGCCCGAAAGCTTGTCCATTACCATGACCAGGCCAATCGTCAAAACAATCAGGTAAAGGGTATTTTCCCAATCCCGCTGGGTGTTCATGGTTTCCACCAGCATCAAGCCGATCCCGCCGGCTCCCAGGGCACCGATGATAGTGGCCGAGCGGACGTTGGACTCAAGGTAATACAGGCATTGGGAAATAAAGACCGGTACAATCTGGGGAATGACGCCAAACCGGTAAAACTGCAACCGGTTGGCACCGGTAGACCGCACTCCTTCCATCTGCTGTTTGTTGACGCCTTCCAGAGCCTCTGAGAACAGTTTACCCAATGTGCCCGTGTCGGTGAAGGCAATGGCCAGGGCGCCGGTCAGCGGTCCCAGTCCAAAGGACCGAATAAAAATCAGAGACCAGATGAGCATGTCGATGCCGCGCAGGAAATCGAACAGCCGGCGCACCATAAACCGCAGGATCAAAGACGGCGTAAAATTGGACGCCGCCAGAACAGCCAGGGGCAGGCCCACCAGACCCGCTGTGGCGGTTCCCAAGACCGCCATCAGAAAGGTTTCCAGCAGAGCTATGAACACATGCCCGTGCTGCCATTCCGGGTTGGTCCAGAAGGTATGCAAGATCAGTTTCCAGTTCGGCAGATTCTTCCGGAGGCGTTCGCTTCTCATGGCCAGCCGAACGATTTCCCATGCAGAATATGCGGTAAGCTCCGAACGGAAGGGAAAGAAAAAGTTCTCCCATCCCATGAAATACCGGTGGACTTCCACCCGGGTTCGGGACATTTGAACCCGCCGTCCGATGGTGGGGCGAGCATCAAATTTCGCCGATGTGGCCCTCAGCCAATCCGGGGGGGATTGACCCTCCGGCAGGTGGGTTTCGACTCCTTTGCCGGTAACGGCTGCCCGGATTGGACCGTAATCCGGTATTTCCATGACGAGCTGTTTATCATTTATCTCGACATGATACCCGCTGCCCAGATCTACGGATACCGTATCGTCCGACATGCGGACCCATTCCGGCGGGGTTTCATAAGTTGCAGTGCGCTCGCCTTCCACCGCGATAACGGTTTTTGATTTCCCCCGCAGATATTTGGTGACGTGCACCTTGTGGGCGACGGCATCCGTAGCCAGCAACACGGCTCGCATGGGTTTGGATCTCGCAATCAGATCGGGTACATCAAACGCGAAGAAGACATAGGCCAGATAGACAAGCACTGCGAGCGTGCCGGCAATGATCACAAGACTTTTGCGCCGAACCATAGGGTAAACGCCCGAGAAGTCCGTCGTGAGCTCACGGGAGTCGATGGCCATGGAGCTGCCTGACATTGTTTCCCTCCCACAACCCGGACAAGCCGGAATTGAAGATTGAAGATTCACTGAATTGGTAACTGTTTCTGTTTAGTATCCAATATCTAAAACCCAATACCCAATACCCAGTACCGAATACCCAGTACCGAATACCCAGTACCGAATACCCAGTACCTAATACCCAATACCTAACTGCTTTCCTTGCCGGACACCAGCCGCTGGCGCATGAAAGAGGACAATTGATCAATCACAAAAATGGACAGGATCAATAGAAAAAACAGGGCCGCAGTCTCGTCACCGGCCCCTTTGCCCCACCCGATGGTACGGCGCAGTTCGGTGCCGATACCGCCGGCCCCCACAAACCCGAGGATGGCTGAGGCGCGGACATTGATTTCAAAGCGCAGCATAAAATAGCTCAGGTAATTCGGCATCACCTGCGGCAATACACCGTAGCGCATGCGCTGCAGCCAACTGGCACCGCAGGATTCAAGGCCTTCAACGGGATCGGAATCGGCGTTTTCGTTGACCTCTGAAAATAATTTTCCAAGGGCCCCGGCCGTATGAAACGCAACCGCAATCATCGCCGGTACCGGACTGGAGCCCAGGATAAAAATCAGAAACAGGGCAATGATCAGTTCGGGAAAGGCCCGCATGCTGTCCATAATCCGCCGCACAATGGTGATGACCACCGGCGGTTTCACGCCCAAGTTGCTGGAACCGAGAAACGCCAGAATCACTGCAATAGCACCGCCGGTCAGGGTCGCAGCGCCGGCGATGTTCAGGGTTTCAATGAGGGCCGGCACAAATTGCAGCACCAGCCCGAAGAAGCCCCTGCCGGCAGCCCAGGCCTCCCGGACGATTTCACCGGGGTAGTCAAAAAATTTTGCCAGCCCATTCAGGAAACTGCCCGAGTTCATGCTGCTGGCCAGTCCGTACCCGCTGGCCAGCACCGCTATCATCACCAGAAAGCCGATGGTGGAATAAAGCGCTCGCCGCTTCTCCATTGCAAGGATTTCAAGCTGGATGGCATCGTTTGTCATGTCGAAATTTCTCAGTAAATGATCCGAGTTCGGAGGACCAGGTTTTCTGCAAGAAAAGTAAACAGCAAAGGCCGCCTGGGGCAGGCAGCCTTTGCACGTTAGGGGTTTGTCTATTTGGATTTGGCTTTACGAGCCGCGATGATGATTTCATAATCCGAATGGTCAATGGGGGCAATGGCCATGATTTCGCCGGCCATAAACTGGTAGGCGCATTCGGGATCCATTGACGGCAGGCTGGCCAGCATACCGGTGATCTTGAGTTTAACGGAATCCGGCAGGGTCTTACGCAACACAATCGGACCTTCGGGGATCAGTTTAGAACGCCAGATTTCATGAATCTGGGTCATGTCCACGAGACCGGCATCTGTTGCCTTGCGCAGGGCGCCGCTGTTGAATCCGTCCACCCAGTCGCCCAGACCGTCGGCCCAGGTAACGCCGCCGTCGATGTCACCATTGAATACGGCCACGATGGTCTGCTCGTGCCCGCCGGTAAATTTGACTTCTTTGAAGTAATCACCGGATTTCATGGAATAGCCGGCCTGTGGAATTTCGATGGATGGAATTAAATAACCGGAGGTGGAGTTGGGGTCGCCAAAGCCGAAAACCTTGCCCTTCATGCTGTCCAGATCTTTAATGCCGCTGTCCACCCGGGCAAACCCGATGGAATAATAACCGAAAGAACCGTCTTTGTTGATTTTCGTCAATACCGGTTCAACCGCATTCGGGTCGGTCAGATAGACTTTGGCGTAGCCGGAAGCTCCCAGCCAGGCCATGTCCAGGTTGCCGCCCAGCAATCCTTCAATGACGCCGTTATAGTCTGCCGGGGCGAAGATTTTAACAGGGACACCTAACAGTTCCTCCGCTTTTTGCTTGAGGCATTCATTGGAACGCAGCCGGTCAGAGGCATTTTCACCGCCCAAAACACCAATGCGGAATTCTTTGATGGACTCTTCGGCCGTCGCAACGCCGGTCACCATCAGGGAAAAACAGCATACCAACAGAACATATTTTGCCCAGTTCAACTTACTCATAGACTTCATTGCTTTCTCCTCTTTTTAATAAATTTGAATTTATATTTGTTGCCGCAACTGATCCCTTACTGAATCACGGCTATGTTTATATAGTGTTAGAAAAAAGCAAATCTATAGTTAGAAATTCAAAATAAGGACAATCCATTATCTAATTCGTCGTATTTGGCGACAAAGGACCGGATGTCCGCCTGGCGGAAATCAGGCATTGCCGATTTCAATTGATCGTGGGACCAGTTCCACCACCGAATGCGCATAAGCGCTTTTTGTATTTCCCGCGGAAACCTTTGACGCAGGGGCTTTGCCGGAACACCTGCCACGATTGTATAGGGCATTATGTCTTTAGAAACCACTGCAGCGGCACCGACCACGGCACCGGTTCCGATCCGAACGCCCGGAAGAACGATGGCTCCATGGCCGATCCAAACGTCATGGCCAATCACTACCGGTTTGCTGCGGCGGGATGAAAAGACCTCAGGATCATCCGATCCCATGCCGAACTGTCTGCTTCTGTAAGTAAAATGATGTTGCGTAGCGCGATGCATGGGATGATGGCCCGGATTGATGCGGACCATGGGAGCAATGGAACAAAATTTACCGATACGGCTGTAAATCACATCGCCGTTGTCCAATATGTAGCTGTAGTCATCAACGGTTGACTCCTGAATTCGGGCGCGCGGCCCGATCTCCGTGTAGCGTCCCAGCTGACTGTCGACGACCAGGGCCGTCGGATCAATGTGAGGCTGTAACGACAATTGCTTTTCGGCACTATCATTCATGTTGTCTGTTCAGATCTGAATTTTGCAGGCAAATACCCCGCATGTAGAACGACTTCAGCGCTGCCGCCGGTCGTGAGCGTACCGTCAAGTCGGGAAAGAAACGCCAGCGCGGCAATCGATTATTTTTCCGGACTTATTACTCCTTGTTTGGATGTCTCTGAATCTACCTCTCGTTTATTGGAATTCGGTTAAAATCAGGTTAATCTATTATTGTCGGATATCTACCTTGCAGCCGATTCTTAGGTAGTTATTCACAGCAAAAAAATTACATTCAATATTCCGGTAGTAAATCAATTTCTCACTTTACGGAAACACGATTCTAACTTCCTGCCGTTAGTCTGATGCAAATTGAACGGTAAAACGTTATCTCCAACGGTTCGAGAATTTTTTATTGTAGGGTGGGCTGTGCCCACCAAACAGCCGCTGGAGCTAAACAGCGATGGTGGGCACAGCCCACCCTACAGCGAAACCACAGAAATCAACCAAAGGTGAGATATAGCAATAACAATCCAATTTTGAATTATCGCGTGTCTATAGGGATAGTGGACACTTCAAAACAACAACGGGGCTATTTCAAACGCCTCTAGTCAAACAGCTAAATTTTCTACAAAATTTAGAAGTCTTCATTCAGATAAGATCAGAAAGTAAAACAGGAAGTAAAATAGATTGTCCGTTATGGAAGAAAATCACAGTGACGCAAAGAGACTCGGCTTGAGCCCCGAAAGCTTGCGCCGGCTGTTGCCCGACATGACCGATGACGAGCTGGACAAGCTGATTGCCGTTCTTCCCATGGAACAAATACACGTAGTCAGCCCGCCGGTCACCGGCCTGATTATGGCTAAGGTCAGAGACTGCTTCGACACGGATTTCTTTTTGGGCGAGGTGCTGGTGACGCGCACGGAAGTGCGCTACGGCGAATATCGGGCAAGGGCCACCATAATGGGCAGCCGGCCAAAATCCTCCCTGGTTGCTGCCGCGCTGGATGTCCTTGCTATGAGTGGGCAGTCGACAGTGCTAGAAAGAGCAGTGTCGGCCTGCCAACCGGCCACCGCACGTATCAGACAGCGCGAGCAGCTCGAAGCGCGCCTGACTGCGGCTACCCGGGTCCATTTCGAAACCATGTCCGAGGAACCATAAACATGGTCATTTATGCACCGTCCAATGATTCGCAGATAGTTTATCAGTATCTGCTGAAGGCGATGAGCCATCCCGGACAGGGCATTGAAGTCCAAACGGCATTCGATAAAATCAATGGTCATGGGCTTCTGTACCAGGTAGCCGGCTGTCTAATTGATCACGAAGTGACATTCACGGTGCGGGATAAACGCATGGACGCCCTGCAGAGAGAGATAGCCGATCGTACCGGTGCCCTGCCGGCTGATTGGAAAGATGCTGATTTTATCATTGTTGACGGCGGCAACAGCCACGGACAGATCGCGGAAGCCAAGCGCGGATCATTGGAATATCCGGATCGCGGCGCCACCATCATTTATGAAATCGCGGGTGCCGCTGCGGAAGACTCCGGCATAGATACTAAGGCAAGTGTCCAACTCTCAGGGCCCGGCATCCAGTCGTCACGGTCACCCGAGATGGTTGGTTTGGCAATCGAGGAATATCGTTTATTGCGCGACATAAACCGGGAGTATCCAATGGGTGTGGACGCATTCGTCATCAAGGGTAATCAATTCATTATGGGTTTGCCCCGCTCAACCCGCATCGAGGTCGATTAAAAACATGGCATATGTAGCCGTCAAAGGCGGCCGGGAGGCTATTTCCAGCGCGGCCGAGTATTTGCGTTATCTACAGACCCGGGGCACCAGCGAACCCCTGGCTATCGAGCAGATCCAAGACCAATTGCATTTGGCGGTGGATCGGGTCATGGGGGAAGGCGCATTGTACGCTCCGGAACTGGCCGCCCTTGCTTTGAGGCAATCGGCGGGCGATACTTTGGAAGCGGCCTTTATGGTGCGAGCCTACCGCACCACCCAGCCCCGCACCGGTTATTCGCTGCCGGCAGACACCGGCCGCATGCGGGTAATCAGACGGATATCGGCGGCCTTCAAAGACATCCCCGGCGGGCAGATTCTCGGACCGACCCCCGACTATACCTTGCGCCTGCTGGATTTTGCGTTGATAGGCGAAACAGCGGCGGAACGCAAGCGTGTCATGGCCCGACTAATAGAACAACTGCCGGTCGACGATCCGGTTCCGGATACCCTGCCGAAAGTCATCGATATCCTGCGGCGCGAAAACCTGCTGGTCGATCGCCGCCGGTCTGAAAGGGAAGATGCGCCCGATGACATCACCCGCCGGTCCATCAGCTTGCCGGCCTCCCGCAGCGCGGCCTTGCAAGCCATGTCCATGGGTGAAACCGGGGGACTGTTGGCTTTCGCGTATTCCAATATGCGCGGATACGGCAATGTCCATCCCACGGTCGGTGAATTGCGCGTTGGGTATCTGCCGATTGAAATCGAAAACCGTAGGAGCAACAGCATTGAAACCATCGGAAGCATCAAGGTGACCGAAGCCGAAGTGATCTGCAGCCTGGAGCAAGGCGAAGATGGTCCTCAATTTACGTTGGGGTATGGCCTGTGCTTCGGCCACAATGAGACCAAGGCCATCTCCATGGCGATTCTGGATCGGGCCATGCAGGCGAGCGAAGCCCAATCCGCCTCGGAGGACCAGGAGTTTGTTCTCATGCACATCGACGGCGTCGAAGCCATGGGATTCTGCAATCATTTCAAGCTGCCCCATTACGTGACCTTTCAATCGGCCCTCGATCGGCTGCGCAAATCCCGGGAGAAACATGAACGTTCGTAATTTTCTGCAAGACAATGCCGGCGGTCAAAGCGCCCCCTACAACTTCGCGTTTATCGACGAAGGCGCCAAACGCGAGATCCGGCGCAAGATTCTCAAGGCGGTGGCCATACCCGGCTACCAGGTTCCATTCGGGTCCAGAGATATGCCCATTGCCCGTGGTTGGGGTACCGGCGGCTTGCAGATAACCCTGTCCATTATCGGCCCGCAGGACGTTTTAAAGGTTATTGACCAAGGGGCTGACGACAGCGTCAACGCGGTCAACATCAAGCGTTTTGTCGCCAAGGTCACCGGTGTGGAACTGACCGAAACAACCCGGGCCGCCACTATCATCCAAACCCGTCACCGGGTGCCTGAAGAGCGGCTGAAAGCGGGACAAATTCTCGTGCTGCAAGTGCCGATTCCCGAGCCGCTGCGCGATGTGGAGCCATCGGAGAAAGCCTCCCGGCGGATGCATGCCGAGGCAGACTATGGGCGCATGTGGCTGCGCCTTTATGAAGACATTGTCAAACACAAAGAGATCAATATCGGCGCGCGGTACCCCGCGCGGGTCAACGACCGCCACATTATGGACCCGAGTCCCATCCCCCGCTGGGACAATCCCAAATTGCATATGGCCGATTGTCTCTACTTGTTCGGAGCGGGTCGGGAAAAACGCATTTATGCCGTTCCGCCTTATACCAATGTTGCCTCGCTGGAGTTCGAGGACCACCGATTCCGCGTAGAGTCCTTTGAAAACAAGCACTGCCGTCTTTGCGGCAGCCGGGAAAGTTTCCTGGATGAACTTATCGATGATGCCAATGGCCGAAGATTTTTTCAATGTTCGGACACGGCCTTTTGTACCGAACGAAGATCGACGGGAGAGTGACGATCAGGGCCTTGAGGACCTGGCTCTGATTTCTCCCCAAAGGCGCAATTTACTTTAGACACCAAGTGGAATGATGGAATAGTGGAACGATGGAAAATTGGGTATTAAAACCGGATGATGTTCCGATTTTAATTTTTGATTCCTGTAGTCATCATAAGATCAGACATTGTTCCGCAAAACCCATAATTCCAGCATTCCAGTATTCCACTATTCCACAGGATTTATTCAAGACACAACCAATTATCTCTGACCTGGCCTTTAGAACCAGGATTTCAATTTTGGATTAACTAGCCATGACGATAACCCTTAAACCCCTATTGGCGGTGGAAAATGTGTCCAAAAGATTCGGCCCGGGCTGTGACCAATGCGGTGAGGCTACCGGTCCGCAGTTTAATCGCAACCTGTGTCCGCAGTGTGGCTCGGTCTGGGCTTGCCGGAAAATCGCGTTTGATCTTTACCCCGGCGAAGTGCTGGGAATCGTGGGTGAAAGCGGTTCAGGCAAAAGCACCCTGCTGCAGTTGCTCTATTTTGACAGTCAACCGACCACGGGAAATATGCGGCTGCATTTAAACGGCCAGGGCAGCGTCACGGGAACGGGAATTGAAGGACAAAATTGCTTTCAGTTAAGCGCCTTCCAAAAGCGGCAGTTGCGCAACACGCTTCTGGGAATCGTTTACCAGCACCCCCACCTCGGGCTACGCATGAGTGTCAGCGCTGGAGGCAACATTGCCGAACGACTGCTGATGGCCGACTGGCGCAATGTCGGCCAAATCCGCCAGCGCGCCGGCAGCCTGCTTACCAGAACTGAAGTGCCCTTGGAGCGCATGGACGACGCTCCCCGGCATTTCTCCGGCGGCATGCAACAGCGGGTGCAAATCGCCAAAGCATTGTGCAACGAGCCGGGTTTGCTGCTGCTCGATGAGGTGACCACCGGTTTGGATGTGTCCGTTCAAGCCCGGGTATTGGATTTGATCCGCAGCCTGCAGGGCGAGTTGAACCTGGCCACCATCGTTGTTTCCCACGACCTGGGGGTTATTCGTTTGCTGACCACCCGTACCCTGGTGATGAAAAACGGCTGTGTGGTTGAATCCGGACTCACCGATCAGGTATTGGAAGATCCCCAACACCCATATACCCAGCTTCTGGTCAGTTCGGCGCTTTAGTAGACATTTGCTTTGGTGACGTTACATAACCAAATTTTTATGGTGCTTTCGAGCACGTTGATAATTCAGAGGTTTCAGTGTTCAGGTGTCAGGTGTCGGGTTTCGGGTTTCGGGTGTCAGAGAACAGAGGACAGATGACGGATGACAGAGGACAGAGGACAGATGACCGAGGACAGATGAAAGACCCGTGACCCTGCATCCCTCTTATGAAACTACGCTTATACGAACCCAAAAAAAGGGTATTTAAATCGTGCTCGTACTCGTCCTCGTCCTCGGGTTTGAAAGGGGCTCAAAAGCTTCGAGGACGAGTACGAGCACGAGGACGAGGACGAAACGGCAAATGAGTTCATCGGAAACTGCGTCAATTTGCTGCAGTTTCTATTCCGATCAGACTGGACGCTCGCGGCCAGAGGCGGCGCTTGTGTGAAACTTCAATGAATGACGAATGACGAATGACGATTGACGAATTGTGGAATCGCTTCGCTCAGTTCTTCTAAAATAGACAGAATACGTTATTCGATGCTGGATTTTGGGCGTTCGATGTTCGACGTTCATTAGTTTTATTTCTTTGATCAGACTGGCTGATTTTCCGGCCAGTCCCGCTGCAAGCGGGAACACCTGAAACATTACTCGACATACTAGGCCTTTGTTGTCCCACCGAGGCCATTAACATCAAGCTTAGTCTTGGATAAAGCCCAAATCACTTTGGAGAGAAAACCATGGCCCTGCTTAAAGTTGCTGATCTAAGCAAGAGCTTTACATTGCACAATTTGGAGTCCAAGCGCATCCATGGCTTCAATAACATTTCATTTGAGGTAGCCAAGGGCGAAGTGCTGGCCCTTGCCGGCCCCAGCGGAACCGGCAAAAGTTCGGTCCTGAAATGCATCTATCGCACCTATCTGCCGTCTGACGGCCGCATTCTGTACGAATCCGATCGCGACGGACGCTTGAATCTGTCCGAGCTGCCTGAACATCACATTATCCAGCTGCGACGCCGCGAGATCGGTTATGTCTCACAGTTTTTTGGTGCGCTGCCTCGGGTGTCAGCGGCCGACATCGTTTCGGAACCGCTGATATTGCAAGGTGACGGGACCCTGGAAGCCCGTGAAAAAGCAATTCACCTGCTCAGCCGGCTTAACATACCGCGGCGATTGCATGATGCCTATCCGGTTACGTTCAGCGGCGGAGAGCAGCAACGGGTTAACATCGCCCGGGCCGTGATCTCCAAACCGCGACTGTTGCTGCTCGATGAACCGACGGCGTCGCTGGATGGCGCCGCCGTCCGGCATGTACTGGAATTGCTGAAACAGCTCACGCAAGACGGCACAACGGTCATCATGATCTGTCATGACCAGAAAGTGGTCAAGCAAATGGCCGACCAAACGATCTCCATGGTTGCGGAAACAGCCGCTGTCGAACTGCAATCAACACTTCCGGCTGCCGAAAACGATACCAGCCTGGTCATCGCCAACGGCAACCTGGTGCTGTCGGACGGTATTGTCGAGAATACGGATCTGGTCATTCAAGGCGGCCGAATTGCCCATATCGGCAGCCGCCCGAAAACCGTGCGGCATAGTCCCACGGTCGATGCATCCAATCTATGGGTTTTGCCCGGCTTTATCGATTTGCACAGCGATGCCATCGAAAAATCCATCCAACCCAGGCCCCGGGCGCAATTGCCCGTGGAAATCGCATTGACTGAGCTGGATAAAAATCTGGCGGCCTGCGGCATCACGACCATGTATCATTGCATCAGCTTCACCGGAAAGACGGACAATGAGCTACGCTACTATAAACAGTCGGCCGAACTGGTTCGGAAGATCAACGATCTCGCGGCAGATATGCTAGTCCGCACCCGCATCCATGCCCGCTATGAAATCCTGGAGACCGGCGCCATGGACCTGCTGGCCCAACTGATGGGCGAAAAGCGACTGAATCTTTTGTCGCTGATGGATCATACCCCGGGGCAAGGACAGTTCCGCAATACCGATTACCTTTATGAATACTACACCAAAGCTTCACACCTGAGTCGTGAGCAGGTTGATGACATGATCGAGTGGCGGGTGGCGCTGAAACGTCAATTTGATGATGCCCATGTCCGAGAACTGGTGGACGAGTGCCACGGCAAGTCCATACCGATTGCCAGCCATGATGACGACACCGAGGCTAAAGTCCAATGGGTTTATGAGATGGGGGTCCAGATCAGTGAATTCCCGGTCACCATGGAGGCGGCCCGAACCGCCAAGGCCTTGGGAATGAATGTTCTCATGGGTGCTCCCAATATCATTTTCGGCAAGTCGTTAAGCAACAATCTGAGCGGGCGTGACGCGATCTCAGCCCGATGTTGTAATTTAATCGGTTCCGACTACAGCCCCATTTCACTGCTGCACGCCGTTTTCAAACTTTATCAATTGAAACTGGGAAGCCTTCCCGAGCTGATCGGTATGATTAGTTCGCAACCGGCCAAAACCATCGGCCAGGCCCACCGCATTGGCTCCATTGCCCGGGGACTGGATGCCGATCTGGTCCTGGTGGACACCAGCTCCCACACACCGCGCGTGGTTCAGACTTTTGTGGCCGGTAAACAGGTTTATGCCGGGCGCTGAGGGTTGGGGCAGGTGGGCGGTTTAACATCTATCATGCATTCCGCAAACCGACCTATATGGAGGCAGATTACTTTAGACACCGCTTGGAATGATGGAATAGTGGAACAATGGAATATTGGATATCAAAAAAGGATATTGGTCTGAATTTAACTACTGATTCCTGCACTCATTGTAAGATCAGAAATCATTCCGCTAAACCCATTATTCCAGCATTCCATAATTCCATTGTTCCGCGGTATTTATGCAAGGCACAGCCAATTATCTCTGATCTGGTCCTGACGACAACATTTTCCATCCTAAAACTATGAGATCAATCAATGCTGGAATTTGAAAAAAGTGACGCGACCTCCCAGTCTGCCGATCGCCCCGAAACACTTCATGGTGATATCTCCATCGATCTGACTCTATTAACGGCAACGGCGCAGGCTGCGGCCCGGGCGGCGGGGGGTATACAACTCGACCATTTTGGCAAGGACGGGCAGCGCATTTTGGATAATTTGTCCCACGATCTAAAAATCGAGATGGATTGCGCCAGTGAAGCAGCCATCTGCCATGTGATCCGAGGACAATATCCTGAGCACGCCATTGTTTCCGAGGAAAGCGGTTTAATGGGGCCCTTCGCCGACTATACTTGGATTGTCGACCCCCTTGACGGTACCCTCAACTACTATTTTGGTCTGCCTTTTTTTTGCACTAGTGTGGCCTGTTATCATACCCCGCGGGTATCGCGGCCAAGCGGTCCAAGCGCCCATGCGTCGACAATCGTTCAGGGGCAGCCACTGGTGGGGGTTGTATTTGCGCCCTATTTTGACTCGCTATTCAGTGCCACATTCGGCCAAGGTGCCACATGCAATGGTCACCCGCTCTGCAACGAAAGGGACGTTGGCCTGGCTGACGCTGTGGTCAGTGTCAGCTACGGCAGCAAAGAGTCGGTCATCGAACAAACCGAAGTCATTGCAGCCGCGTTGCTGCGGCGGGTCAAAAAAATTCGCATGTTCGGATCAACCGCCCTGGAACTTGCCTTGCTGGCTAATGGAACTATTTCAGGACTGGTTCGGCTCGATACCGATATTTGGGATTTTGCCGCCGGCCGTCTGATCCTGGCCGAGAGCGGCGCCGGATTCAAAGTATGGCCCAATGCCGTGGGAGGATGGCAAATTTTGGCAGCAACACCGGCCTTGTATAAGCCGCTGATGGCCATTGTGGAGTCATCCCTATCATAATTCTCCTATCAGGTAATCCGACTAATGAATTTTTAATTTGAATGTAATCCTTCACAAACACGCTTATCGGAAATTACGTCACTATAATCCGAATATATATAAATATCATATTATTATGACTTGTTGTTTTGATAAGAAATCTATTTCAATCTCAAACTAAAGGAGGAAGGCGCAATGAAACGAAAGTTCGGATTCAACTGGTTGATGGTTATCCTGGGCTCGCTGGTGACGGTCTGGGCTATGACGGCACCGTCGATGGCACTGGCCGCTGACAGGAGCGAGCTGGTTTTAGCGGTTCAGAAAAACCCAGCAACCCTGGAGCCGATCCGTGAGAACAGCAATATGGCCATGCGGATCGCGTATAATGTTTTCGATACCCTGCTGGAATACGAATACCCGTCTTTTAAAATCGTTCCCAGCCTGGCAACCCACTGGCGGCGCATTGACCACCGGACCCTGGAATTCAAGCTGCGCCAGGGCGTCAAGTTTCACAATGGCGATACATTTACCGCCAAGGACGTGGCCTTCACCTTCGGTCAGGAGCGGCTTTTTGATAAGACAAAACCGGGTTACGGCAACGCCGTGATGTACTTTGGCGGCATTGCCGGAGTCGAGATTATCGACGACTACACGGTCAGGATCATGGCCAAAAATACCGATCCCGTCCTGGAGCACCGCTTTGCCAGCTACATGGGCCAGATTCTGAGCAAAGCTGATTTTGATCAGGCCGCCGACTACAACAAGTTCAGCGTGGCGCCCGCTGGCACCGGGCCCTATCGCATCGTTGAAAACAAGGTGGACCAGCACATCAAGCTGGCGGCTTTCAAGGACTCCTGGCGGGGGCAGCCCGCCGCCCGCAACGTGACTTTCAAGGTGGTCAACGAAGTGGCCACACGGGTGGCCGGTCTGGTTTCCGGTGAGTTCCAGATTATCACCGAACTGCCGCCGGATCAGTTCAAAACCATCAAGGCCAAAAACAACCTGGAGGTAGTGGGCGGACCTATTCGCAACAATCGGGTGATCATCTATGACGAGTCCGATCCTGTTATGGCCGATCCCATGCTGCGCAAGGCCATGAACGCGGCCATCGACCGTGAATTGATCGTCAAAAGTCTCTACCAGGGCATGACCTCGGTGCCCAACGGTAACCAGTTTACCTACTACCGCGACATGTACCTGAAAGACTGGCAAGGCGAAAAATACGATCCCATGCTGGCCAAAGAATATCTGACAAAGTCCGATTACAATGGCCAGGAGATCGTCTACCGCCCGCTGCCCGGCTACTACACCTTCCAGGCCGCCACCGGTGAAGTACTGCAGGCCATGTGGAAGGAGGTGGGTGTCAACGTCAAATTGGAGTTTGCGGAGAACTGGGGCCAGGTCCTGGATACGAAAAACGGCCGCCAGCTCTTTGACTACTCTTCGACTATGATGTACCCCGACCCGGTAGGCCATCTGTGGCGGTTGTGGGGCGAAAAAGGCGCCTTTCAGACCCGAAAAGCCTGGTATAACGAGGAGTTCAACCAGTTGGGAGTGGTCCTGGAAACCAGCAATAATCTCGATGAACGCCGCAAAGTGTTCCGGCGTATGATGGAGATCTACCAAAACGAGGATCCTTCGGGCACCTATTTGCACCAGCTGGCCATGTTTTACGGCAAGTCCAAGGACATCGACTGGAAACCGGACGTGGTGGAATACCTTAATCTGCGGCCGGATGGATTGAAGTTCAACTAGGCAACGGTAAAAAATATTCAGACAAACCGCGGCCGGCTTTATATCAAAGCCGGCCAGCGGTTAAATGACCTTACACACTTATCAATTCAATTTTGTGCAACAAGCGCAAATTATTTTTCGGTTTATTTGCAAACCTATCGTTTGCAATCGTATTCAGACAAAAACTTCAGCGCCAACTTTTTAGATGAATAAAAGCTAAGCGTTCGATTGCAATTAATTAGAGAGAGCGGAGCGATACCATAAATATTCAATATTCAATCTGCAATACTCAATTCCGGCTTGTCCGGGCGGGGGGAAGGTGCCAATGATCCCACTGCACCGAGAGCCGGTTCTGGAGATCAAGTCGCTCAACGTCTACTTCCGGAGTAAAAAATACGGCTACCTGCATGCCATCCGCGAGTTGGACCTATCGCTGCACAATAAGGAAGTATTGGGCCTGGTGGGTGAAAGCGGCAGCGGCAAGAGCGTCACCTGCCTGGCAGCCATGCGTTTGCTGCCGCCGGTGGCCGAGGTTGACGGTCAGGTTCTGTTCAAAGGCGAAAATATTTTAACCATGCCTGCGACCCGCCTGGACAAGATTCGGGGCGGACAAGTGGCCATGATCTCACAGGATCCCATCGGCTCGCTGAATCCGGTGCACAGCGTGGGCCGCCAGATTAAGGAGTCATTGTACCTGCACCACGCCTTGACCGGCCATGACGCCCAGCAGAAGGCCCTGGCGCTTTTGCAAAAAGTCGGTATCTCCGCTCCGCAGCAGCGGCTCAAAGAATATCCTCATCAGCTATCAGGCGGCATGTGTCAGCGAGTGATGATCGCCATGGCTCTGGCCGGTAATCCGGCAGTGCTCATCGCCGATGAGCCGACCACCGCCCTGGATGTCACCATCCAGGCGCAGATTCTGGATCTCATCCGGCAGGCAATCCGGGACACCGGCACCTCTGTCATTCTGATCACCCACGACCTGGGTGTGGTGGCGGAAAATTGCGACTGCATGGCGGTGCTTTACGGCGGTCGGGTGGCGGAATCCGGACCGGTAGAGCTGATATTCCGGCACCCCCGACATCCTTACACTCAGGGGCTCATGGCATCCTTGCCCAGCCTAGACGGCCGGGATGCGCGTTTGACCCCCATAAAGGGCACGGTGCCGGCCCTGCCAGACTTGCCGGCCGGCTGTGCTTTCAGCACGCGCTGCGAACATGTCATGGATGGATGCCGCCGGGTGCAGCCTGATTTGAAACCGACAGGGACCGGCAACCACCTGCTGGCCTGTCACCTGGATCGCTGAAAGATGAGCCTTTATGGACGAGCATCATAGCCAGCCGCTGCTGGAAGTCAAGGACCTCTACCGCTACTTCGAAGTCGGACGCAGTTTGCCCTGGAGCCGTTTTTCGCTGGTTAAAGCGGTAAACGGCGTCAGCTTCAGCATCCAAAAGGGTCAAACCTTGGGCCTGGTGGGTGAGAGCGGCTGTGGTAAGTCCACTTTGGCGCGGTTGGTATTGCAGATTTTGGAGCCCACCTCCGGCCGCATCATCTTCGAAGGCCAGGACATAACCGGCATCAAAGGTAAGGATTGGAGCCATATGCGGCTGCGGATGCAGATGATTTTTCAGGACCCCCTGGGATCCCTGGATCCCAGAATGACTATCGGACAGCAGCTCGTTGAACCCCTCAAGGCCCATGGTCTGGGTACCGATAAACGGCTGCGAGACCAGGCCGAGTCGGCCCTGGCACAAGTCGGCCTGCGCAGCGACAGCCTGGAGAAATATCCCCACCAGCTCTCAGGCGGCATGCGCCAACGGGTGGTGGCGGCCCGGGCCCTGGCATTGAGCCCCAGTCTGCTGATCTGCGATGAACCGGTCTCGGCCCTGGACGTCTCGATTCAGGCCCAGGCAGTCAACCTGTTGCAGGATCTTCAGCGAGATCACGGACTGACCTACCTGTTCATCAGCCATGACTTGCGGGTGGTGCGCCACATCTCCCACCGGGTGGCCATCATGTACCTGGGCCGTTTGGTGGAGATCGCTCCGGCTGAAACGATCTTCTCCGCTGCACGTCACCCGTACACCCGGGCCCTGATTTCGGCCGTGCCGTTGCCGGATCCGGCAAACAGCCGTTCGAGAGAATTTTTGCAGGGTGAACCGCCCAGTCCTATCGATAAACCGCCGGGCTGCGCCTTCCACCCCCGCTGCCGATTCAGTCAGCCCTTGTGCCGCCGGGAAGAACCGGAACTGGAAACCATTGCGGGCAACCATCTGGCAGCCTGTCACCTGGCGGAGCAGTTCGATAGCCAAGCGCGGGAGGACTATGCTAGGCACTTTGCATCACGATAAAGACAAGTTGTTGTGGGTAAATAAAGGATTCAGGTGTCAACCCAGATGCCGGCCTAAAAAAAGCCGGTCAAACTGAAAAAGAAACTTTTGGAGCGCGGTTTTGAGATCGACCCTTGTTGGGTTTCGCATTTCACACCCTAAGCGCCAATTTGTAGGTTGGGTTGAGTGTAACGAAACCCAACAAAGTTCTGATTAAGCTCAACCCAACCTACAAAATGCAGAGTGGCCCAGGATGTTAGAACCAACTAAAAATATTGAAATGCAGTTTCTTAATAGAGTTTATTGATTCGTTTTTCGTAAGCTTCTTTTATGAAATTTTATGAAACGTCATGATATTTGAAAAGCGAACCGCAGAATATCGAATCCGCTGAAGGCGGTAATGATGAAGTCTGGAATCGCTTGGGGCTTCACTCTTCGAGCTACGACCCCACAGGTCGCGCTGTCTATTTTAGATAAAATTAAACCGATAGAATACCTTACTTCGACATTCATAATTCCTTGTTCGATATTCGATATTCGCTTTTACAGGTTTCTTAAATATTCAATTGTCGATAATGGCTTGTCCGGGTCAGAAAGACAGGAACATGAAATTTATCATCATCGGTTTTGACGGACTGCGGCCCGACATGGTGGGGCCGCAGCTGACTCCCAATCTGCATGAATTCGCGCAGCGTTATTGTCGTTTCCTCGATCATCGCTGCACCTTCCCTTCCGAGACTTATGTCAACACCACCTCGCTGCTCACGGGTACCCACCCGGCAACGCATGGGCTGGTGGCCAATGTATTTTGCTCTTCGCGTGACGGCGCCGGGTCCTGGTTCAAAGGGTATGAGGTCCAGAGCATAGAGCGGCTCCAGCAGGCTAGTGGCGGTAGATTGTTTAAGGCCCCATCGGTCGGGGAGATCCTGGGCCGGGCCGGTATGAGCATGGCGACAATCAGCACTAATTCGGCGGGTAGCGCCCGTTTGATGCACCACCAGATCGAGCGTTTCAACCACCTGAATCTGTGCCCGCATTCCATCGCCACTTCATCGCCGGCAGGCTGGGTCCGGCAGATTACCGGCCGCTTTACGCCCCCGGCGGAGAGAAAGATACCCGATCTGGCGGGCGTTGCATATGCCACCGACGTTTTTCTGGATTGCCTGGTGCCCAAAGGACTGCCTGATTTAACTTGCCTGTGGTACGGCGAGCCGGACAACACCTTTCACATGACGGGCATCGGATCGCCCGAGAACCAACAGGCGCTCAAACACACCGACGCTCAGCTGGGCCGGGTGCTGGACTGGTGGCACGCCCGGGGGCGGAAAGACGGAATTCAACTTCTGATTGTCTCGGATCATGGCCATATTACCATCCGGGACCGGGTTTCGGTGGCCGGCTATCTCGAACAGGCCGGCTTCAAGCTTGCCGAACATCTGCAGGACGGGGCCCAGGTGGCCATGCTGCCTCAACTTTCCACCAACCTGCTGGTCAAAGACGGGGATGCCGGCCTCCTTACCGCCGTGGGCCAGGCCTTGCTGAATGCCGATTGGCTGGGGTCACTTTTTTATAATGGCGGCGCGTATAAAATGGACAATCTGCCGGGTGCCCTGCCCCTGGAGCGAGCTCTGGCGGGCAACGGCCGCTCCCCCCATCTGGCCTGGACCTTCCGGGCCGATGAAGAGCCCAACCGCTTCGGCTATGCCGGCAGCTGCCTGCATGACATCGGCCTTCCGATAGGGGGCAGCATGCACGGCGGATTGCACCCCCTGGAGATGCAGTGTCTCCTGCTGGCCGGCGGAGATCTTTTCAAACCCGCCTATCGGGTAGCAAATCCCACCGGTATCGTCGATGTTCTGCCCACTGTGTTGCGCGGCCTGGGCCTGAAGCCCAATATCGCCATGAGCGGGAGAGTGCTCAAGGAGGCCCTGGTTGGAATTGAGTGGCAACCAGAGGTGGAAACTGAAGCAATTACTGCCAAAGCCGGCAATTATGAGCAATATCTAAAGCGAGCCAAGGTCGATGGACGAATTTACCTGACCGATGGCGGTCGCAAGGAATAGCCGCTGTGTTCATCCGTTTTCTGCTGCAAAAAAACGTTCGCGCCGTGTTTACCATATGGTTGGCGGTGACTTTTGTTTTCATTGCCCTGCGGATGAGCGGTGATCCGGCTGTGAGCATTCTTTCGCCCCAGGCCCCACCTGAAGCCATCGAATCTTTCCGAGAAGCCTGGGGATTGAATAAACCCTTATGGCAACAGTATCTGCTTTATTTTCAAAACATATTCGACGGTAATCTGGGTCAATCATACCGGGACGGACGGGACGCGGTGATGATCGTGGTGGAACACATCCCTAAAACCCTGCAATTGGGCGTCACCGGACTGTTTTTCATGCTTGCCTTTGGGATTCCCCTGGGGATCGTGGCCGCGCTCAGGCGCAACAGCCTGATCGACCGTGTGGCCATGACCTTTTCAGTCGTGGGATATTCCTTGCCGAATTTCTTCCTGGGGATCCTGCTGATTTTGTTTTTCTCCATGAATCTGGGACTGCTGCCTTCAAGCGGCAGTGGCAGTCTCCTGCACCTGATCATGCCGCTCATTACCCTGGGCACATACGGCACCGGCATCATCGCCCGCTTTGTCCGCTCGGCCATGCTGGAGGTGCTCAACCAGAACTACATCCGCACCGCCCAGGCCAAGGGTGCTCCCTGGTACCGGGTGGTGCGCTGGCATGCCCTGCCGAACGCCGCCATCCCCACGTTGACCATGGTGGGTTTTCTGGTGGGCAATTTGATCGGCGGAGCTGTTGTGACCGAGGCCGTATTTTCCTGGCCGGGGGTCGGGCGTCTGATGGTTTTGGCTGTGGCCAACCGAGATTTGGCCGTGGTCCAGGTGATCATCATCATGGTCACCACTTCCATGGTGCTGACCAACCTTTTAATTGACCTGCTTTATGGTTTTTTGGACCCACGAATCCAAAAAGGGGGCAAATGAAATGGCCGTATCTGAAATTCCGGCAACAGGCGTGGCAGCGGCTCACGGGCCGGCCCGCAAGCGACGGCGAAAAGGACCGGCCAAGTTAGGTCGCAAAAACTATCTCATTGCCATTTATCTGGCCGTGGCCTGGCTGGCAATGATGATTGCCGCCGCCATCCTGGCACCTCTTTTGACGCCCTATGACTACACTGCCATCAACCTGGGGGAGCGCTTGGTCGGGCCCGGCCAAGCGGGTCATTTCCTGGGTACCGATCACCTGGGTCGGGACGTGTTCAGCCGTTTGATAATGTCGGTGCGCCTGACCATGCTGGTGGCGACCATGGGCACCGTCATCGGCGCCGTGCTGGGCACTATGCTGGGCATGGCCGCCGCCCACTTCCGGGGCTGGTTCGATGATCTGATTATGGTGTTCGTCGATTTCCAGGCCTCCATGCCTTTTATGATCATCGCCCTGGCAGTGCTGGCCTTTATCGGCAATAATCTAGTCATCTTCATTATCCTCCTTGGATTTCAGGGCTGGGAAAAATACGCCCGCATCGCCCGCGGAATGACCTTATCGGCCAACTCCCAAAGCTACACCGAAGCCCTCAGTTCACTGGGCCTATCGTCCTTTAGAATCTACTGGCGTCATATCCTGCCCAACATCTCCAGTGCTCTGATCGTTAACCTGACCTTGAATTTTCCCGAAACGATTCTGTGGGAATCGGCCTTGAGCTTTTTGGGACTGGGGGTGCAACCGCCCATGACCAGTCTCGGGGCCATGCTGGGCTATGGTCGGGATTATCTGGTCGACGCCTGGTGGATATCCTTTTTTGCCGGCTTGGTCATTTTTATCACCACATTGGCCATGAGTCTCTTCGGGGATTATGTTCGTGATCGGTTTGATCCTACTTTGAAGACCTAACTAGTGCCGCGCCTCATAAGTTCTGACTCGATAATTGGCAATTTAAAATTTGAAAATAAATGCTCTATCTTCGATCCATTTCCCAGCGACGCGGAAATCCGAAATTCGATTATCGAAACTCGAAACAAGTTCTAATGAACCAAATCCTAATTACCAAAACGGAAGAAACCCGGTACCAGTTCGGCTTTGCTTTGAATCTTGAACATTCGAATTTTGATATTGTTTCGGATTTCGGCCAATTTTATAAGATCAGGCGATATTCGGAATCAGGTCATATTTTACTCATCTCGGAAACAGGGCATATTGCCAAAATCGTTGGCAGAACTTTCGAGACAGCGCACCAACCCGATATTTTCAAGCCTGAGGCTCTATGCGCCGGAAGGTGGACAGATTCCAGTCGTACGAAATGAGTCCCAGTGCAGCGGCAATAACCGCTTGCATTCAGAAGGCCGGGCTGATAGACACCAAAAACAACGGATTTGTTAGACAATCTATAGATCTGAACCACACAGGTCATCCTGACCAAGGAAACTAGTACCCCAATTGGGAGTTATTCGATACTGGTTAATGGTTTGAAAGGAATGGAATCCGATCTTATTCCTCAAGGATGGTGGAGTTTTAAAATCAGGATCTCAACCAATACTAATAACGAGTAACCGATAACTAATAACACCTAAACGAACGCTTTTCGCTCATTTAGGGTAGTATTATGGAGTAGAAAATGGGACCACTTAAAGGGGTAAAGATCATAGAATTCGGCGGCATCGGACCGGGGCCGTTTTGTGCCATGATGCTATCCGACATGGGGGCTGACGTCATTCGAATCGAACGCAAGGGACAGCTGTCTTTAACCGAACCGAAACACGATGTGATGATGCGCAATCGGCGATCTGTCGGAATCGATCTACGGAAGCCTGAAGGCGCTGCCGCCGTCCTCAAAATGGTGGCCCAGGTCGATGCCCTGCAGGAGGGCTTTCGGCCCGGAGTGATGGAGAAATTGCGATTGGGACCGGAGGTGTGTCTGGAGAAAAATCCGGCCCTCGTATATGGGCGCATGACGGGCTGGGGGCAGGAAGGCCCGCTGGCACGGGCCGCCGGCCATGATATCAATTACATTGCACTGTCCGGGGCGCTGCACACTTTCGGCCATCAGGGGCAAAAACCGGTTGCACCGCTGAATACGGTGGGGGATTTCGGCGGCGGCGGCATGCTGCTGGCTTTTGGTATGGTCTGCGCTCTTTTTGAGGCCCAGAAGTCGGGCCGGGGTCAGGTTGTGGATGCTGCCATGGTGGACGGCTCCGCCGCGCTCATGGCGATGATTTACGGCCTGCGGGCTGCCGGGCTCTGGGCCGACGAGCGGGGCGTTAATCTTTTGGATGGGGGTGCGCACTTTTATGACACTTACGAGACAGCTGATGGGAGATACATATCCGTCGGCGCCATCGAGCCCCAGTTCTATCAGCTTCTGCTGCAGCATGCCGGGATCGAGGATCCTGATTTCAAGGAACAGCTGGATCCGAAAAAGTGGCCGGTCTTAAAAAAGATAATCACAGGAATTTTTAAAACCAAGACTCGCGATGAATGGTGTCAAATCATGGAAGGGACCGACATTTGTTTTGCTCCGGTGTTGTCCCTGGACGAAGCTCCAAATCATCCCCACAACCGAGAAAGAAAAACCTTTGTCGAGGTTGACGGTGTGACCCAACCGGCCCCCACGCCGCGCTTTTCAAAAACGCCCCCTGAACTGAAAAATCCGCCCCCACAACCTGGAGAACACACTAATGCGGTGCTGGGTGATTTTGGTTTCAGCGATGCTGAAATTGAGGGTCTTGAGACTGCAGGGGCGATTTGAGACGAGGGCCCCTGCCGAATCTGATCCGGTATAACATCCTCAGATATTGTGGATGTCTAATGAGTGCCTGAACGAAAAGCCCGCTTTTTGGTAGGTTGGGTTGAGCCCGATATGAAATGATGGATTTCGTGGCTCAACCCAGCCGACTAACATCAAGCAGTTATCGCGATTTAATTTCAAGCGGCTAAACCCAGCGATCCGGCTAAGTTCCCATAAATCTATTCGTTTCCACCAGTTTCCACGCAATGTGCATGAAAAATGCTCCTGATTTATTTTATGTTGACTTTATAAATTCTCGGGCTATTATTAAGGTATGATTAAACGAAAGTTATTCTCAGAGCTGGTTGATCATCTTCCACAAAAAGAGATCAGTCTGATCATTGGTCCAAGACAGGCCGGAAAGACCACCCTGATGGAGATGTTGCAAGCGCATCTGGACAGTCAGGATGAACCGACCCTTTTTCTGAATCTGGATATTGAATGGGACCGACCGCATGTCGCCTCTCAGGCGGCCCTTGTGAGTAAGATCGAGTTGGAAATGGGCCGCAAGCCCGGATATGTTTTTATCGATGAGATTCAGCGCAAAGAGGATGCCGGTCTATTTTTAAAAGGTCTTTTCGACCTCAAATTGCCATATAAGTTCATCATATCCGGTTCCGGCAGCCTGGAGTTGAAAGAAAAGATCCATGAATCGCTCATTGGCCGCAAGCGATCGTTTGAATTATCCACCATCACATTTGAAGAATTTGTCAACCACAGGACGGACTACCGGTATGAAGAAAATCTTACCGCTTTTCTGGCGATAGAAAAGGAAAGGGGACTGCGGCTGTTGTCGGAATACATGCAGTTCGGCGGGTATCCCAGAATTATCCAGGCAGCCGAGCAGCGGGAAAAACTCCGCCTGATCGATGAAATTTACCGCAGCATCTTGGAAAAGGATATTGCCTATCTTTTAAAGCTGGACAAACCGGAAGTTTTCAACGCCCTGATTAAGGTACTGGCCAGTCAGATTGGGCAGTTGATGAACTATACCGAATTGGCTTCGACCTTGAATGTATCTTTCGCCACCGTCAAAAACTATCTGTGGTATGCTCAAAAGATTTTTTTGATCGAACTGACGACCCCCTATGCCCGAAACGTCAGAAAAGAAATCAGCAAGTCCCCGGTGCCGTACTTTTGGGATCTGGGTTTTCGGAATTTTTGTCTGGGACTTTTCGGGCACCTTGAAAGCCATCTGGAAAAAGGGTTTGTCTTTGAGAATTTTGTATTTTTGCTTTTGCGGGAAAAACTTCGGTTCAAGGCCGCCGGTCTGCACTACTGGCGAACAAAGGATAAAGCTGAGGTCGATTTTGTGATCGAAGCCGGCCGCAGGCTCATTCCGCTGGAGGTAAAGTACAAACATCTTAAGCAGGAAAAAGTGTCCAAAGCGCTGCGCAGCTTTATTGATCGCTACCAACCGGATCAGGCCTTTATCGTCAATCTCGATTTGTCCAAAACCATCAAAATTGACAAGACCACGCTTTACTTTATTCCCTTCCAGGATCTGTTACGCCTAAACTCAGTCCTATAGCCTGACTTTGCTCTATGATTAAAAAATCAAATATATCCATTAAGTCAACATGCATTGAAAATGATCAAAGTCTTACAATTGATCATACTGCGCATGGCGGATGATTTCGCCTTCGATCATGTAGATCACCTCTTCGGCGATATTGGTGGTGTGGTCGGCCAGACGTTCTATATGGCGGGAGATCAGCAGCAAATTGATTAGATAACCGACTTTGTCCGGGTGTTCGCTCATGGCCTTTTTGATGCGGTCATAAGCCTCACTTTTGATTCGATCGACCTCATCATCCATCATGACGACTTTGAAGGCCAGGTCATAGTCCATATTCACCAGGGCGTCCAAACTCATCTTCAACATTTTTTCGGCCTTTTCCCCCATAGATGAATAGTCAAAGAAAAAGTCGCCCAAATCGCGTTTGGCGATGACATCGACCCGTTCCGCAATATTGACGGCCTGATCCCCGATTCTTTCCAAATCGTTGTTGATCTTTATGACCGCAATCAGAAATCTCAGATCCACCGCCACGGGTTGATGCAGCGCCAGGACTTTGAGGCACTCCTCTTCGATATCGACTTCCATTTCATCGATCTCATAATCGGCCTTTATGATTTGGTGCGCCAATTCAGCATCATTGTCATCAACCGCATTCAGAGCCATGCGGACCCGGTCTTCCACCAAGGCGCCCAGGGAGAGAATTTGCTTTTTTATTTTTTCCAGTTCTCTTGAAAAATGCTTGCGAATCATCTTTTCCATGGTTTCATTTCCAATTGTGCATCCTGATATTATGAACGTTCAGGGATCTGGTTTTAACGTCGATAAGAAAAAAACTATTTTAACCGAATGCAGCTGTCGAGTCGTTTAAAATGCCCACCGATCGTTAGAAAATTGTTAGGATAATGTTAGGAATCGACTAATTTCAGATATCAACTCGTACCGGCCCATAAAAGCGATTTCGCTTTAAGTGAATCGGCAGCTTCTCCAACTAAATGATATTTCACTTTATCCTGTAAACGAGGTTCCACGTGTCTAGTATTTATTTAACGATTCGCTAATTACCCTTTAACAATAGATGTGTCTATTGAGGAAGGGCCAATTTGCTGATCCAACAGAGCCAATGAGGAATATGGAGATTCAAAAACAGTATATTGTCGATACCAATGTCTTGCTCGAAGATCCCGATGCCCTCTTCAAACTTCGCAACGGAAACGAAAATTCGGTTTACATTCCCTACCATGTCCTGCTCGAGTTGGACAAGTTTAAAAAAAATGCCAAACTCGGACACATCGTAGCCAGGGTGATTAAATATCTAATCGAGAACCCGGAACAATACCAAATTTTAAATTCCGAGGCCATTGCCCCCAAATATGCCAAATTCGTCGACCACCACATCCTTGATGAAATACTGGACAGCGGTCTCAAACAGCCGATACTGGTCACCAATGACAAGATTTTCCAACTGCAGGCCCGACTGCGCGGCATTGAAAGTGAAATATACAAGGAATCCGTGCCCTTTAAATCGGAGGCCGAATATTTCACCGGCTTTACATCCCGAACGGACGATCCGGTGCCGAATGCTTTCAGGTGGAACGACCAGGGCAAGCCGGTATTTTGCGGAACCCAGGGCGAGAAGTTAATCGATTATCAGCACCGGATTTGGAAAGTCAAACCGCGCAATGTTTTTCAAAACCTGGCTCTGGAGCTGATGACCAATGAAAGCATCCATATTGTATCGATACAAAGTGATGCTGGTTTCGGCAAAAGCTATCTGGCTCTGGCCGTCGCACTCTACCTGGTATTGGAAAAGAAGAGTCACGAAAAGATTTATGTTGTCAAACCCATGATCGAAATTGGACAAAAACTGGGCTATCTGCCCGGCCGGGTCGAAGAGAAAATGGAGCCCTATACACGCTACATTTCCGATTTGATGATAAAACTTCATAAGCAGCGGTCGGCCAACAAAATATTTCTCAATAATGGCAATTCCACGCCCCAATTCAATTCAAAAGCGTTTGAAGTGTTGCCGTTGACCTATATCCGTGGCATGAACATCGAAAACGCCGTCGTCATCATCGATGAAATGCAAAACATGTCCCGCGCCGAATGCCGGGCGTTACTCTCCAGATTGGGAGAAGGGGTTAAATGCATCTGTCTGGGAGACATTCACCAGGTCGACAATCCCTTTTTGAATCAGGAAAACAATGGGTTGAACTGGGTTGTCAAAAAGTTCAAGGGCAGTAATATCTATTCCCACCTTGTACTAAAAGGCGATAAATCCCGCGGCCCGATAACAGATTTAGTAATCAATTCCGGCCTATGAAGCTTCTGGCTGTTAATCTAGCCATTTCTTGCCCGCGAGACAAAATTGAAGATTGAAGATTGAAGGTTGAAGATTTGTGGATGTCGCTTTGCTCCGTCAATCATAACTTTATCTGCCAACTGTGGTGAGAAATATATTTATTTTTTATTTTTCCATATCCCTAACATTCGCTACATCTCCTCGATTAAAATATCCCTCTAGCGATTCCGTGACTGCTGATAAAAGTTCGGAAAAATTAAGCGGAAAAATTTATGATAATCCAATAAAGATTTAATCCTACCCTAATCATCACCTCCTACACTGATTCAGATCTGTAAGGAGGTGCCATGAAAACTTTTGTCAATAGCGTTTCACACTGGGATCATACTTTCGCTGCGGCGATATTCGGACTCAATGGCCGGAAGGTGCTGGCCTTTGCCATGCCGTGGGTATCCCATACCGGCAACGGCTATTACTATCCGGTAGTTCCGGCAGTATTGCTGCTGATCGACGCCCAAAAGTCCTGGACTTTTTTTCTGGCCGGCCTCTTCGCATTCGGCATCGAACTGCCGCTCTACAAGCTGTTGAAAAACGGCATCAAACGTGATCGGCCCTGTGAAGTTTTATCGAACATTCACGGGCGGATTTCACCCAGCGATCAATTTAGTTTTCCGTCCGGGCACACAGCGGCCGCCTTTGTCATGGCCACCCTGCTCAGCTATTTTTTCCCGCTGCTGTCCATGCCTGTGTTTAGCTGGGCCCTGATGGTTGGTTTTTCCCGCATATACTTAGGCGTTCACTACCCCACCGATATACTGGCGGGGATGGCTGTCGGTCTGCTCAGTGCGTTGGCGGCCCTGAGTATTGTGGTCTGAGAAGTTCACTTTTGACGAGAACTAATTGGAATGAAAATTCTTTACGGGGTCCAAACCACCGGCAACGGTCATATCAGCCGTTCCCGGGAAGTCATTCGGGAGTTGAAAAATCTCGGTCATGAGGTTCAGGTACTGCTAAGCGGTCGCAAGCCGGCCATGCAATCGGATCTAAAAGCATTCGAGCCTTATGAGACATTTGACGGTCTGACATTTTGTTCCCATCGCGGCCGGCTGCAATACATCCAAACCGCGGTGAATTTGAAGTTTTTCCAATTTTATCGCGACATCGCGGCCTACGATAGTTCCGACCTCGACCTGGTGATTACGGATTTTGAACCCCTTTCGTCCCGCATTGCCCGGCGTCGATCGCTGCCCCTGATCGGCGTCGGTCATCAGTACGCTTTTATCCACGACATCCCCAAAAAAGGCGCCAATCCCCTGGCCTGTTTTGTGATCAAAAATTTTGCTCCGGTGGACTATCCGGTCGGCCTGCACTGGCACCATTTCAACCGGCCCATTTTACCACCTATCGTGCCCTACAAAATCGGTAATGGCCGCCGGCCGATCGATAACAAAATCCTGGTTTATCTGCCTTTCGAACAGTTGGCGGACATCCTGTCCCTGCTCCGGCCATTTCAGGGCTATGAGTTTTTTGTTTATCATCGCCTGGCTCAAGCCGAAAACCGCGACCACATCCACTTGCGGCCCTATTCACGCTCCGGTTTTTTAGAGGATTTGATTGAATGCAACGGGGTTATCAGTAATGCCGGCTTTGAGCTGGCCAGTGAAGCTCTGTCACTGGGCAAGAAGATTCTGGTCAAACCCCTGTCCGGCCAGATGGAGCAGCTTTCGAATGCCCTGGCGCTTGAATCCCTGAAATTGGGATCGACGATGGAGCGGTTAAACGGCGACAGCGTGGCGCAGTTTTTGGATCGGTCGCCCGGCACTTCCATTAAGATTCCCGATGTAGCCCGCCTGGTTGCCGAATGGGTTGAAGGCGGTCAGTGGGAGGATGTGGAAGGATTGGCTCAAAGGGCCTGGCGCCAGGTATCTGAGGTCAGAGTCATGAGGACTGAGGACTGAGTATCTATTGCCCTCAATCAGCGAAAAGCGAACGTTGAGGAGTTATTCGTTATTTGTTAATCGTTATTAGTAATGGCTGGGGATCTAGTTTTGTATTTCTATCAACACTGACATATTAAAATGAGAGTAGACGCGCGTTCAGTGAAATCGTATAAGAAACTCAATGATATAAAGAAGATCATCTATAGCTTACTGCTCGTCTTCGAAGCTTTTGAGCCACTTTTAAACCCGAGTACGAGTACGAGTACGAGGACGAGCACGAGCACGATTCAAATAACTTGTTCTGGGAATTAATATGGATGAACTTTAGTAAGAGGATTTGGCACCTCAGTTTTCCCGACACCCGAAACCTGACACCTGACACCTCTATACCGTGTGAGGATGGCTGCCCTGCTGAGACTACTTTAAAGCGTAGCATGTTTACTCTTCAAACCAAACCATCCCCATTCCACCGTCAATCGTAACCTGCGAATTGTCCGGAATGCGCCGGGTGGCGCCCTCTACACCTACAATTGAGGGAACCCCCAATTCCCTGGCGACGATAGAGCAGTGGTTGAGCAGACCGCCTTCTTCCATGACCATGCCGCCCACGATGCATAGTATCGGTGTCCAACCGGGATCGGTATTTTTAGCGATCAAAATGTCGCCGCTTTGAATATCGGCCCGGGAGGGGTTATCCACGATTTTGGCGCGACCGCTGATCCGCCCCGGGCTGGTGCCGATACCCCTGATCAAGGTGCCGTCAGTTTGAAATTCATCTTCTGCCAGCCCTTCGTTATAATACGTCGCCCCTTCAAAAGGCTCCATAAACTCATTATAGCGATTATGAGCCCGGCGTTTGGCTTCCCGGTAGGTCAAATTTCCTTTGACGAGATCATCCAATTCCTCGGCATTGAGAAGCATGGCTTTGTCTCCCAAACCCGTCTGATTACCGAAGGTGAGCAGGGAGGTGCGGATGAGATACAGGATGCGATCCAGCGTGAACCGCAACTCTTCTCGCAGGTCCAGAAACCGGCGGTTTTTTTTGGCCAACAGCCGCAAGGACCAGCGGGCAATAGACAAGCCGCCGCCGGCTGATGCCGTCAAATCGCCGGCCGGGCTGTAGAATTTTGTTTCCCTGTCTGGTTCAGTAGAACGTGACCGGTCGTAATCCGCACCGTTGCTATTCAGCTGATTGCGGACCAGGGTTTGGAGGATGCCGATGACCTCCTGGGGGGCTTCCGCCCAGCGTCTGATGAATAGAGTCCGGTGGCGTGATCGACAGCCGTAGCGGGCTAGAAAATTGTTCAAATCGTTTTTAATTTCCGTTGGAAAGTCGTCGGCTCGCCAATCTACGGAATCATTCTGAAACAGTTCGGCCAGTTCAGTATGCCGGACGATCTCGCCCGCCATTTTTCGAAAGTATTGTTCAATTTCGATACTGACGTTGTTCCCGTTTTCACTTATCAGCTTCAAAAAATCAGAATGAGTCAGTCCCAGACGATTCACCGCCAACCAGTGCAAAAGCCAGGTCGTAAATGTAGCGAAAAAATAAGGCCATTGATTTTTGATTTGCAGTTGCGTCAGTGTCTCAAGGGCCGCCCGGATCTTAGCCATCACCAGACTGGGCGAGTCTTCCGGCATGGCGGAAACGCGGTCGATTTCCCGGCTGAGGGTTTTTAGATTGTGATTTGCCCGCCATAGGCAGACCAACGGGTTAACGGCGGGTTCCAAAAACAGCAGTAAAATACTGCGGAAGCCCACTGTCAAAAGTGTCGGCCATGAAGGGCCCGGCAATCGATCTGGTTCTGCGGAGGTGGGCAACAGGGCATCAAGCTCCGGCAGGCGCAATTTATAAGGAATATAAGAAATGCCGTTTTTAATGCTCTCACCATTAATGTAAAGGTAACCCTTGATTACCGTCAGCGCTGGTTTAATCACCGGAACGCCTAATAATTTTAGCGTGCGGGAAAAATTGAAATGCGGTGCATTTTGCAGCATGTGATGGGCCAGAAAGGGCGTCAAACGATCGGCCCACAAATCGTTGGCTATCTTGCGGGTCCAAAGGCCCGGGGGGATGCCGGCCGCCGAACCATCCAAGGTGGTAATCGCGCGGGATTGGAGCAGCCAGATTTTATCCTGCTCATCCACCGCCCATTCGATATCCAGTGGTTTTTTCCCATTATGGGATTCGAGGTCTTTAATCAGCCGGGCAATCTTCCGCCAGAAGGGATATTGATGCAGGAGCTGGTCAGTACCGTCGTAGACGCGACTTTTTGAGTCGGGCAAAGTCAGCTTGACCATGCGGTTTTCGTCTACCACCGCGCGGTACGGCGTACTATGCCCACTGACCAGATCTTCACCCAGACCTTTGACCGCTTCAATTACGATTTCTTTGCCGGACGGTTTCATGGGGTTGCGGCTGAAAGCAATACCTGCCGCTCGCGCATTGACCATTTTTTGGATGACAACCGCCATGAGCGGCGTATCTGTATTTTGATCCGGTGCGAGCTTTGCTGTGAGATAACCTTTAACGGACTCAGAAGCGAAGCTTTGCCAGCATTCCTCGATGCTGTTTTTCAGATCCTGCTGGTTGATCACCTGCAGAAAGGATCGGTACTGCCCGGCGAAACTTTGATGCTCGAGATCCTCGCGGGTTGCCGATGAGCGTATGGATAGCCCCCGGGAAATTTCCAGTTTGTGAGCTGCCGCATACACGTCCTCAGCCAGACCATCAGGCCAGCGGTTGTTGGCGAGATAGTACCGATGGGCATCGGTATGGATGGCCACGGCCTGAGGGACGTCAAACCCGCCGCGAAACGCTTTCGCCAGGGCACAAAATTTTCGTCCCACGACTTGAGCGTTCAGGGAATCTTTATCTTCAAAGCCGATTAAATAGCCCATCGTTTGCCTGCCTAAATTAATCTATTCGGGACAGGGATCTTCCGGAAATCCTCATCCCCAGGGACTCAAGCCGGAAAGCCTTAATTGGTTCTATTGAACCCGATATTGTTATTCCATTTGGTTAAGTTTAGATCAAAATCCCGTTAATTTTTGGTTAACGCGGTTTGGGGATGGCAGGGAACAATTCATTGCAGCCGGAGGGAAGATGTCGGGGAGCCATGGGTATGGCATGTAAGGCAGACTTACTGAATTTTAATTTGCAGTTAATTTTGTGCTAACACCGGCCGGCTAAATATTCGCATGTCATGAATCTTGAAAGAGCCAAATCCGGGTGTTTGCTGTGACAATTGGCCCGCAAGACCCGCAACAAACAAGCAAATTGAAACAAAGGAAAACCTGATGGAATTAAATCCCTGTTTGAGCTGTATCAAAAAAGACCAAAATAAAAACAATCCCGTCTGCCGGGATTGTAATAAGCGCATAGATTATGTCAACGGCCTGGAACGAAATCTGAATTTCACCGCATCACACGGCGACTGTCAGTTTACGTCCCACAGATTTACTTTTTTTTCAAGTGAGCTGTCCACCCTGTCACATCAAGGAGATGCGATATATTAATACTCAGCAGGAATTGCGGTTGTCAAAATAACGCATAGTTACCAGATTATTGAATTCTAAAACCAAAAATCTGCAATCCGGGTTCTAAAATATCGGAATTATTCGACATCAATAGAATTATGTGCTTCAAGTGGATGTCATCGATGACTTACTATTAGGTATTTTCTAGCCCTGGTTTCATAATACGCTAACAAAAACCTAACCAAAACGTTACACGATGTTAACAAATCGGAGCTAAATTAAGCCTCGTTGAACACTAACCGATCGCAACATGCGGTCATTATCACAAGATAAAGAGAAATTTCCAACGCTATGTCACCTGCAACATTACTGATATTGCTTTTGGCGCTTTCCAGTGTCGCCTATTACGTGGGGCGCCGGAGGGCATTTGCGGTTGCCGGCGGCGCCGCCCAGATCAAACACCTGCATTCGCGCCCGACTTATTACGGAACTTTGACCGCAGTCTGGTGCGGAATTCCGGCCCTGATCCTATTCGGATTCTGGCTGGCTTTTGAATCCAGTATCGTTACCCAACTGGTGGTCGCCGACCTGCCCGCAGAGATGCAGAGTTTGCCGGCCGCGCGCCTGAATCTGGTCGTCAACGATATTCGCAACCTGGTCAGCGGCAATATCGTCTCCGGTGAAATCGATCCGGCCATGCAGGCCGCCGCCGATCATTATCGCAGTCTGATGGCCACCAGCAAAGCCGCGCTGGCAGTCATTGCAATTGCTCTGGGCATGCTTGGGATCGTGGTGGTGCGAGCTCGAATTAAACCGGTCATGCGGGCCCGCAACATCGTAGAGCAGGTCGTCAAATACATCCTGATTGCCTGTTCGACAATTGCCATATTCACAACCATCGGCATTGTGCTATCCGTGCTGTACGAAGCCATCTTATTTTTTAAGGCCATTCCCTTTACCGAATTTCTCTTCGGGCTGAAGTGGAGTCCCCAGACCGCTATTCGGGCTGACCAGGTGGGTTCCTCCGGTGCCTTCGGTGCCGTGCCGGTTTTTTTGGGAACGGCGTTGATTTCGGCCATCGCCATGGTGGTGGCGGTTCCGATTGGATTGATGTCCGCGATTTACCTATCCGAGTACGCCAACAAAAAATTCCGCTCCGCGGCCAAGCCGTTGATTGAGATTTTAGCGGGTATCCCGACGGTTGTTTACGGATTTTTTGCCGCCCTGACCGTGGCACCTTTCATCCGTGACACCGGCTCCATCCTGGGACTCAGCGTTTCCTCCGAAAGCGCCCTGGCCGCCGGTTTGGTAATGGGCATTATGATCATCCCATTTGTATCTTCGCTTTCCGACGATTTTATCAATGCCGTACCCCAGGCCTTGCGGGACGGTGCCTACAGTCTGGGGGCCACCAAGTCCGAAACCATCAAACAGGTGGTGCTGCCGGCGGCCCTGCCCGGTATTGTGGGCGGCGTGCTGCTGGCGGTATCCCGGGCCATCGGCGAAACCATGATTGTGGTGATGGCAGCCGGTTTGGCCGCCAATTTAACGGTCAATCCTTTAAAAGCGGTCACGACGGTGACCGTGCAAATCGTCACCTTGCTGGTTGGGGATCAGGAATTTGACAGCGCCAAAACCCTGGCCGCCTTTGCACTGGGGCTGCTGCTGTTTGTCGTTACGCTAATTTTGAATGTCATTGCTTTGCACGTGGTGCGCAAATATCGGGAGCAGTACGAATAAATATAAATCAGCTCATTCTGTCAGAACATCGCTCTGGTTAAGGCATTTTCAGGTTGCCCTCCGCATACCTCCTGCTTTACTGGTGATCGCTGATTTATAAGCTGATTTATAAAAGTTTAACTAAAGTTTATGAGACTGTAAGAATAGGATCCAACAATAATGTCTCCTGATAAAACCGAAAGAACGTTGGACATCGTCAACCGCGGTCTGGCCAAACGCTATCGGGCCGAGAAGCGGTTTCGATTCTATGGCCTGCTGGCCATTGCCGCCAGTTTGATTTTTTTGTCTCTGTTGTTTATCAGCGTTGGGGCCAAAGGCTACAGCGCCTTGTTTCAAACATTTGTCAAAGTGGATGTGTTTTTCGATCCCGAAATGCTGCGCCAGGATTCACTGGCTTCGGCCAATTATCAGGGCTTGGTCAAAAAATCATTGCGCAGCATGTTCCCCGATGTCAAGAAACGCCGCGACAAGCGCATGCTTTATAGTCTGGTCAGCTCGGGTGCTGCCTTCGATTTGCGAAAAATGGTGTTGAACCAGCCGGAAGTCATTGGAAAAACTATGGGCATCTGGCTGCCGGCCGACGATGACGTCGACATGCTGATCAAGGGCCATATTGACCGTGAGGTCCCCGAAGATGAGCGGCGCCTGAAAGACAAGCAACTGGCCTGGATCGATCAATGGACGGCCGAAGGTCGGATCGAGAAAAAATTCAACAAAACCTTTTTTACGGCCGGTGATTCCAGGGAGCCGGAATTGGCCGGAATCTGGGGCGCCACGGTCGGCTCCTTTTTCACGCTTCTCATCACCCTGATGCTTTCTTTTCCCATCGGGGTGGCAGCAGCCGTGTATCTGGAAGAATTTGCTCCTAAAAACCGGTGGACCGACCTGATCGAGGTGAACATCAATAACCTGGCGGCCGTGCCGTCGATCGTGTTTGGATTGCTGGGGCTGGCGGTTTTTCTCAATTTTTTCGGGCTGCCGCGGTCCGCTCCGCTGGTGGGTGGGCTGGTATTAACGCTGATGACGCTGCCGGTTATCATCATCGCCAGTCGGTCGGCGCTGAAATCGGTGCCGCCGTCTATTCGGGAGGCCGCGCTGGGAGTCGGCGCTTCTCAAATGCAGATGGTTGCCCATCATGTGCTGCCGCTGGCAATACCCGGCATGTTGACGGGAACCATCATTGGCATGGCGCGGGCGCTGGGCGAGACAGCACCATTGTTGATGATCGGTATGGTGGCCTTTATTGTCGACATTCCGGCCGGATTCACCGATCCTTCCACGGCCTTGCCGGTTCAGATATTTTTGTGGGCCGACAGCCCGGAGCGGGGCTTTGTGGAACGTACCTCGGCCGCCATTATGGTGTTGCTGGCCTTTTTAATCACGATGAATGCGGCCGCGGTTATTTTGCGTAAAAAGTTTGAAAGGCGATGGTAGCTCGCTATGTTGAGGTTCTTAGCCGCATTGAAGGGTTCACTAACAACGTAGAGACGCAAGGTAAAAAAGCTTATGGTTTCGGGTGTCCCCGCTTGCGCATCGCTCCAGACGGGATCGTAGACAGGTTTCAGGTGTCAGGAAAAGAATGTCACAACAATGAGAATTGAGAGAATATTTTGGTTATTTCCCGAATACGGGCTGTCTAGCAATAGACCTTCGTATCTTTGATTAAAGTTTGTGGCCCAATAAAAATCAAACATGCTGCTAACAATTAGCTAATAATCCGGCATTAGATATTACCAAAAGTTGAAGACAGTAACCGAATTTATTTTTAAACCATTTATCCAAGGAGGAATTTTTAAATGAAAAAGTCAGCAGTACTGTTACTCATTACCCTTTTTATTGCATCGTCAATTTCTGTGGCCGGTGCAGCGTCGTCCCGCGATTACATTAGTATCGTGGGCTCTTCCACCGTTTATCCTTTTGCAACGGTTGTGGCCGAGCAATTCGGGAAAACCTCGTCTTTTAAAACCCCCAAAATTGAATCTACCGGATCGGGCGGCGGGCTAAAGCTTTTCTGCGCCGGTGTCGGGGTCGAACATCCGGACATCACCAACGCATCCCGCCGCATCAAGCAGTCCGAGATAGACCGTTGTGCTAAAAACGGTGTGAAAGAAATCGTCGAGGTCAAGATCGGCTATGACGGCATTGTGATGGCCAACTCCAAAAAAGCCGCTCCCATGAAGCTGACCCGCAAGGACATTTTTCTGGCCCTGGCCAAGGATGTTCCGGACCCCAATGGCGGCGAGAAATTAGTGCCCAACCCTTACAAAACCTGGAAAGATGTCAATTCGTCCCTGCCGGCTAAGAGCATCGAGGTTTTGGGTCCCCCCCCGACTTCAGGTACACGGGATGCATTCGTGGAACTGGCCATGGAAGGCGGAGCCAAAAAATTTGCCTGGATCAAGGCCATGAAAAAGAAAGACAAGAAAAAATATAAATCAATCGCCCACACGGTGCGTGAAGACGGTGCTTACGTTGAAGCCGGTGAGAACGATAATCTCATCGTGCAAAAGCTGGAGGCCAATCCTAACGCATTGGGAATTTTTGGATTCAGTTTTCTGGATCAAAATATGGACAAAATTCAGGGCTCATTCGTGGACGGCGTTCAGCCGGAATTCGACGCCATTGCCGATGGCCAGTATCCGGTCTCCCGCCCGCTTTTCTTTTATGTAAAGAAAGCCCATGTTGGTGTTATCCCGGGTATCCAGGAATATCTGGTGGAATTTACCAGTGACAAGGCCTGGGGTGAAGAAGGCTACCTGACTGAAAAAGGCATGATTCCCATGCCCGATGAAGAGCGTGCAAAATTTCGCAGCGATATCGAGAATTTGAATGTTCTGATGTCACTTAAGTAATTTCTGTTAAATGAAGCTGCCCGGTTCTTAATCGCCGGGCAGCTTTTTTTGCGCATTAATATTGGTCGCTGCGTTTTTTTTTTGAAACGATGCCTGGTAGGGTCACCTTATCTAATATAACGGATTGACCAATTTTTAATTTGTGTTAGGTTAAAGGAGTGTCATGATTTCACTCAGAAAGATGAACGAGGCAGGCTTTGTGGGGCACTCAATGGAAGAAGACAATGACATTGAAAAAGTCGAGGTCGCTAGACAGGAAAGGCGCGACCTGGTCAGCCGTGAGAACCGCCAAACGGTTGGCGATATCACCGTAGAAAACCCGCGCATGACCTGCCGCAATGTCGATGTTTTTTACGGCAGCAAGCAGGCCATCAAAGATGTCTCCCTGGATGTTGGCCGCCACGAGGTTCTGGCCATGATCGGCCCCTCGGGCTGCGGAAAATCGACTTTTATTCGCTGCTTGAACCGCATGAATGATACCATCGAGGGCTGTCGCATAACCGGCGAAATTGCCCTGGACGGCGTGAATATTTACGGTAAAAATATCGATGTCGTGCCGTTGCGGGCCCAGGTCGGTATGGTCTTTCAAAAACCGAATCCTTTTCCTAAATCCATCTATGACAATATCGCCTATGGTCCCAAGATCCATGGACTGGCGCAAAACAAGGCCGAGTTGGATGAGATCGTTGAAACCTCCCTGGTAAAAGCAGGCCTTTGGAACGAAGTAAAAGATCTGTTGGAGCATCCCGGCACCGGCCTGTCCGGCGGGCAGCAGCAGCGTTTGTGCATCGCCCGCACGATTGCCGTTAGTCCGGAGGTCATTTTAATGGATGAGCCGTGCTCAGCCCTGGACCCCATAGCCACAGCCGTCATTGAAGATCTGATTGACGAATTGCGCGAACAGTATTCCATTGTGATCGTGACCCACTCCATGCAGCAAGCTTCCCGCGTTTCCCAGCGCACCGCATATTTTCACCTGGGAGATCTCATCGAGGTCGGTCCCACGGCTCAAATCTTCACCCGCCCCAAGCATCAACTGACCGAAGATTATATCACAGGACGGTTTGGATAGAACTCATTCCGGAAGACAAAAGGATTCTGAGTTGAGTGCGCGCCGCTGCAACGCCTATTGAAATGCTTTCAGCCGGATTACAAAACCGTTTTGGCCCAATCCGATACTTTTGCTTCGATTTGATCCCTAATTTTTCGTAAATCCGCCAGCTTCTCGGCATGGGTGCCCGTTAAATCTTCCGGGTCCCTGAATGGCCAATGAAAGCGTTTTGTTATTCCCGGAAAAACGGGACACTGACCCGCCGCAGTTTCATCGCAAACCGTAATCACGTAGTCATATAATCGGCCTTCTTTGAAAAATTCAAAAACGCTATCGGGTTTAGCCTGGGTCAGGTCATAGCCGATTTCCTGCATAACTTCCACAACTAATGGATTTACGGGTTTGGGCTCTAGGCCGGCGCTTTCGATAAACATGTTATCGCCGCCGAATTTCTTTAAAAATGCTTCTGCTATCTGACTGCGGCCGCTGTTGTGACCGCAGATGAACAATACTCGGATTTTATCCATGGTGGAGATTCCTTACCTATATTGAAGTATTTATTGCGACCCTAATCGGAAAGTAGCTTTTTCAGCATGCCGACAAGCAACTCCGCATTCGGGTGGTATTTTTTCAATGATTTCAGCTGCAATATTATCAGACCAGAAACGACTAATACACCGCCCCCGGCCCAAGCTAGGATCTCTGTCATAATTATTTTTTCGTAGATTGTAGCCTGTCAAGTTTTTCGGATTTCGTTATTGTATTCCTGTTAGAACAGGATTAGCAGAGTATAAGAAACTGATTAGATCTTGGTGGCACAAAAATTGCTTTTTCACTCAGGTAGTTTTTTGCTTTTGTAAACATAAAACCGGAGACAAGAATGCCCCCAATATTCCTTTTGCCCATGGCCCATGCCGGGTTGCGCCTGCTTGCTTCAGCCGCAGTCGGTAAAAAGGTCAATCAGGGCATTGACAAGTCGACCAGCACGGCAGTCAGTCAAATCTCCCGCGCCCTCATCGTCAGCTTGGTCGAGATTTCAATAAATATTTTGTTATTCTTTATAGTGATATTTGGATCCGGCACGATTTTTGATTTTCAAACAGCTTTGACGATTATTTGCTCGGTGTATGTTGGTTCCTTGATTCATTCTATATACAAATTGATTAAAAATCTTGATTTCATATTGGTATTAGGACGCGATTATCACCTGAATTTTAAACGTTACATTTTCTCGCAAGTTTATATGACTGCCCGTTCAGAAGCACAGGAGAAGCTTAACGGCATGGGTGCTATAAAGCGCATGGTCTACAAAGCCTCATCCGGACCGGGGCCAGATACCATCGCCATGCGGGTGGCCAAGGGTGCGATGCCGCTGATTTGGAATCGGGTGTCGACCAGATTACTGGCGGTGTTGTTCACAGTGATTCTCTATATCCTCATCTTTCGAATGATCGTCGCACCATTCCTAATCCAGGAAACGGTGCACTTTTCCCTGCTTCAGGCCTTTTTGTGGCCGTTTGCCTTTTCCCTTGATTTCTTTATTGGTACAAGCTTCAGCAGTTGGGTGGTTTCCCTGAGCTGATCGATATGCTTACGTTCTCCTTGCCAAAATCTGATTCTGAAGGCGATTCATTTTAAAGTGATTAATAATTTGTTAATTTTCGATTTGGGTAAATTTTATAGGGCTCCTAACACAAATCTAACAATTCTTCTGTAATCGATTTGAATTGATTGACCTTGACCGGTAAATTGCCATTTTTACCAGCTATTCATTCTACAGTTTGGGGGATGGCGCCGATCTGTAAGCAATTTAAGTTATTTCAATAAATTAGTTGCTATAACGGTGGGCTGATGCCTAGAAGGGAGCTATATTATGATTTCAGCTAACTGCGATATTCGGGAATTTATTACAGGATTGGAGAACAAAGATTTTTTTGAAATGATTTATCTGCTCGACCAAGAGGCAACCGATGCCGAAAGGCAGTTGTACAACCCCAAAAGCGAAATTGCTGAAAAGCAGATTTGTGGCCCCGAGTACGTGAGTAAACTGAAAAATATAATTTCTTATTTGAGATACGGTGCCAAACCCAGGTCGCTGAAAGATGATGATATCCGTCTGCTTGAATCCGTTTGCCGGAACAATGGATCGCAACTGCACGACTAAGCCTTCGTTCGGCTAATGGCTTGAAATAACCGACCGTATCTGTCGGAGCGGGATGAATGAGATTCATACCGCTCGAATGATGATCAACCCTTCTCGTTCTGTTACTCCTGGGATTTAGCCAGGATGTTTGTCAGCGGGTAAAGAACCAGACATCCGACCGGGGTTAGGATCACCACCCACAATAAGACCAACTCATGCACATGATTGCGGAAAATAAAGACGATCAGATTGACAGAACTTAAACCCCTGTCTAGCATTTTCCAAACAGAGAACTTTTAATGATTAGTTAAAGAGGTCTGGGTGGAATCTTTTTTTAACACTAAGAAATTCGATGCACCATGGGCAACCATCAAAATAAAAAAGTTCATTTGCAAAAGCAGAAGTCAAACGCAAAGCTGGAGCGATTGATCGAATATCTGGATGAAGGTAAATGCAGAAATTTTACCGGGTACATAAAAATCAATTTCAGCCAGGGCCATATCGCACGAATCGAAAAATTTGAGGAAATATTGAAAAATCCCTAACCCGGATAAATCGGAAATACGAAACTCGAAAACCCCGCCTCGGCGGGGAACAAATCCGAAATTCCAAAATTCAAATGTCCCAAACGAATATACCGTCGTGACAAAGTTGAATTCAATTCAAATCTTTGTAAATGCTTGTTTGTTATCGCTTTACAAAGATGCCCGCAAATGTTTTGCACAATTTGCGCAAAACTGAGTTGGTAACTGTCTAGCACCATACGGTCTGCTGATCTTGTTCCAAGGGAAACAGCCCATTCCGAGAATATTCCTAAAATAACTAACTTCTAACAGCCCCTTCGCCTTTTCCTAATACTTTTTATTAAAGATATTAAGTATAGATAATCTGTCTTTGAAATTACAAATAAGGGTACTTCGCTGATCCTTCGCAGGAAACCGGGAAGCCCGAATGATGTCATCCAAGGTGATATTCATTCGGGCTTTTTTATTTGCAGGCAGAAAACACCTTCCAACCACTAAAGACAGATTAAAAATCAGAACAGAAAGGGGGGATGCGATCACTTATTATAGACATTCAACAGAGGACTTTAGACGTTCAACAGCCGACTTTTAACTTATAAAAATTTTAAGAAGGAGCATTCTTATAATGGCTAAAAATTTTTTAAAAAAGATTGCATTAACGGTTGTCTTGTCGAGTACCATCGCGTTTGCCGGAATCAACGCGGCCGACGCCAAGGGCAAAAAGGGCAAATATTTGCCCGGTGATTTCCATCAGCACACTTACTACACCGACGGCGCAAGGCCGATGCTGGAAGTAATGCGCCAAAACACACTTTACGGCCTGGCATGGTGGGCCAATTCCGAACACGGCGGGGGCAGAGACCGTGACGGCTTGGGCCATAAATGGACCGATACAAATTATTACCCGGATGGTAGCCCGGTTCTAGGAGATGGGGCTCCCGGTTATATGTACCGGTGGCAGAGCCTGCGCGACTTTGCCTATCCCGATATCAAAATCGCCCGCGATGCCTACCCGGACCATACCATCATCAGCGGCCTGGAGTGGAACGTGCCCGGCCATGAGCATTGCTCCACCGCCATCAACCAGTACGACGACAGCGCAACGGCCATCAGCGAGTTCGAATTCCGCTTCGACCGCAACGATGGAGACACCAGCCGCAATGGGGAAACCGGCCTGCTGGGCGATGAGTTGAGCAAGACCAACAGCACCAAGGAAGATGCGATCCTGGCCGTCGAGTGGATGCAGGCCATGAAAGACGCCGGTATCGGCGATGCCTGGGTAGTTCCCGCCCATGTCGAACGCGCCCACTCTTACTGGATCGAGGACTTCCGCAACTGGATGGATGCCGGTCCCGACGTCGCCTTCGGCTTCGAAGGCGCCCCCGGCCATCAGACCTCCAGCGACCGCGGTTTCAGCCGTGGCTCCCTGGGCGGCGGCACCTTCGGCGGTACCGGCTGGTATGTTTCCCAGGTGGGCGGGTTTTGGGACGCCCTGCTGGCCGAAGGCCGCAAGTTCTGGAACTTCGCCAGCTCCGACTACCACAAGCACTGGGGCGATGGCGGCAGCGACTTTTTCATGGGTGAATACCAGAAGAATTACACCTACATCGACACCAAGGCCAAAGACCCGATCCAGGCCGTTTTCAATGGCAACCGCTCGGGCAACACTTGGAACGTTATGGGCGACCTGATCGACGAGCTGGAGTTCACCGCCAAGAGCAAAAAACAAACCGCGATGATGGGCCAAACCCTGAAGGTCAAGAAGGGCGACAAAGTTGAGATTAAAATCAAGGTCCACGATCCCGACACGCCCAACTACTGTCCGTTTGACTTCAACAACCCGTCCCTGGAGCAGATCGGCATCGAGCAACCTCTGAACATGCCGGAGCTTCACCACATCGACCTGATCGCCGGCACCATCACTGGTAACGTTCCGGCAACCAACGAGGCGGACCCGGCCGGCACGGATTACGGCACCGACGCCGCCGTGATTGAAACCTTCTACAGCGAAGACGGTAAAGGCAAAAAGGGCAAAAAGGGTTACACGACTTTCACCATCAAAATCAAGGCCGAAGACTCCATGTTTCTCCGTCTGCGTGGCACCAACCTGCCGGCCGACGTGCCTTTTGAGACTGATGCAGAGGGTAATCCCCTGGCCGACTCCAAAGCCAACGACGAAATTTACGCTCCGATGCAGTATGAGGAAGAGGGCTACAATGGAATCACCAACAAGCTCCTCAATCTGTACCTGAACGACGATCTCAGAATCATCACCACCGACAAGCTGGACGATGTTGTCGAAGCTTACGCCGACCTGTGGTTCTATTCCAACCCGATCTTTATCGAAGTTGAATAAGCCTGTAGCTGATGCGTAACATCTAATCCCGAGAAGCGGGGCGGCGAACGCTCTCCCGCTTCTCGTTGTTCAACCTGCAAAACCGGTCAAACGCCATGCCAACTGTTCATAGATTCCTATTTTACATCATCTTCTTCATATCCGGAATCGCCGGTCTGGGGTACCAAATACTCTGGACCCGAATGCTGTCCGTGAGCCTCGGCCATGAAATTGTCTCTGTCCTGGCCGTTGTCAGCGCCTTTTTCAGTGGACTTGCTTTGGGGGCCTGGTTGCTGGACTGTCCGGTGAGCAAAAGCACGGTCCCGCAGATATGGTACGCCGCCTTGGAGCTCATCATCGGCCTCTGGGCCCTCGCGCTTATGTTTTTGCTGCCGAACCTGAATGGCTTTATGTCCGGATTGATCGGTTTGGCGCCGTCCGCCTTGCGCCACTGGTCAATTTCGTTCCTGTATCCTTTCTTCATCCTGCTGCCGGCGACTGCCGCCATGGGCGGAACATTACCGGTCATGGACCGGCTTTTCGAAAAAATCGACGGCGACCGCAACGCGGTGGCAGGATTATACAGCACCAACACCTTCGGCGCGGTGGTGGGCACGTTAGCGGTTACCTTCTGGCTGCTGCCCTGGCTGGGAATGAACCGCACCTCTATGATCCTGGCCGCCGGTAATTTCATTGGCGCCACTGCCCTTCTTTGCCTTGTCCGGGGCCAAAGCCGGATGACTGCGCCGGTGAACATCCCGGCCGGCAATGCGCAAAACAGGGCATCTCTATATGCGGTTCTCTTTATTACCGGCCTGGCCGGCATTGGATTTGAAGTCCTGATTGTGAGAGCGCTCAGCCAAATCCTCGAAAACACGGTTTTCTCCTTTGCGGCGATGCTGATGGTCTTCCTGTTCGGGACGGCCGCGGGGGCCGCAATCTATCACCGCACGGGAAAAGGACAATACGATCGCAGACGCGCCATATCTGTGATGTTGCTTGGCACCGCCGCATTCTGTCTGGCATCCATCTATGGGCTGCGCTACGTCGAACCGCTGTTTGGCACCCTGCAGCAGCTATTCGGGGATGGTGTTGCCGGGGCCGTCCTGGCCGAACTTGCCATGGCCTTGATCTTCTTCCTGTTGCCGACGCTCTCCATGGGGGCGACCTTCAGCCACCTGGCCCGCTGCCTGCGAATCGGCAACGGCGGTGTGGGCCGGGCCCTGTGCCTGAATACCCTGGGCGGTGCCTGCGCGCCGCTGCTGTTCGGCGTCTGGCTGCTTCCACGGATCGGTGTCCAGTATGCGCTATTGACGATTCCGGCGGCCTATTTCCTTTGCTTCCCCCGACGGCGCCTTGCCTATGCCGCCACGGGAGGCATATTGGCGCTGGCGATGGTGTTCCTGGCGCTCGATTCCGATCGGTACCGGTTATTGTCGCTTGAAGATGGCGATACGGTGATCAGTCATCACGAAGGGGTCATGGCGTCGGTTTCCGTTGTCAAGGACGCCCGCAACGGCGTTCATCTGAAAGTCAACAACCATTTTCAAATGGGGGGTACCACATCTGTTTTTTCGGACAAGCGCCAGGCCTACCTGCCGCTGCTGCTCCACCCGGCGCCGCAACTTGCCCTTTTTCTGGGCCTGGGCAGCGGAACGACTTTTGCGGCTGCGGCCGATTTTCCGGAATTGAAAGCCGATGGGGTGGAACTCATCCCCGAAGTCATTGCGGCCATGGGTCATTTCGAGAAAGCCACCGGCGACTTGGCAGCAAATAAAAACCTGCAAATTATTAACGCCGACGCCCGGCGCTATGTGACGGCGACAGAGAAAAAATATGACGTAATTGTCGCCGATTTGTTCCACCCCTCCCGCGACGGCGCGGGGAGCCTTTACACGGTAGAGCATTTCGCTGCCGTCCGGCGCCTGCTCACCGAACGCGGTCTTTTTTGCCAGTGGCTTCCACTATACCAACTGGACCTGGAAACATTCAAGATTATCGTGCGGACCTTTCTCCACGTCTTTCCGGCTGGCCAGACATTTCTGGCCCATTACAGCATCGATCAACCGATTGTCGGTCTGGTGGGCGGCCCTAAGACGTTGCGGTTTCCAGAGAATTGGCATCGTAGAAGGCTGGCCGGCAAGTACCTGCGCCGGCTTATGGCCGGATTCGGTTATGACAGTATCTACAGCCTGCTGGGCACATTTGTGGCCGGCGCCGATACGCTGCGTCGATATGTCAAGGATGGCCCGCTAAATACCGATCATTTTCCGGCTGTTCTGTTCAGGGCACCTCTTTTCGTTTATGGAAACCCAAAACCGGCTCGTCATCGGCTTCTGACATTGCTCAATGCGTTTTCTTCCCAAGACCCGGAAACCATTTTGGCCGAGGTGGTCACAGAGGAAGACCATGTTGCCAGAAAACGGCTGTCCGCATATTGGACAGCCAGAGACCGATACTTGGAGTTGGGCACCAAAATTGACCGCACCAGGGATGCAACCCGGCTTTACGATACAGCCAGCAAGCCCCTGCTCGATCTTGTTCGTAGCAGCGTAGATTTTTCAGTGGCTTATTTTTCCGTGATATCGATTGCCTATGAACTCTATCCCCATGATCGGGAGGCTTCCTATCAACTGCTACGCGATCTGGAGCGAGCCAACCCCATGCGTCCCGAGGCCGGTATGCTGCGAGCAAGGCTTTTTATAAAACGCCCAGCGTGATTTACCCATTTTTAACATTTTGCTAATAATCCCCTAAAATACCTTTATCATAGTATATATGGCCTGGAACCGTTGGAAATCCTCACATCTAATAGTGCTGAATTCCATCCCACAAGATAGTAGTTACCATACTGATTAAAATCCTAACCCAATATTGGATTATGTTTCGGGGGAGTTATGCAATTTACAATTACATGCTTTGAATTTAAAAATTTTGGTGAGAACCATTGGCAGGAGATTTCGGAAACAATGGTGCTGGATAGACTTGCCGAAAACTTCACTCCGATTACTCCGGTGATAACGAAAATGCTGCAGGGCAACGAGATCGTGGCAGGGACCGAAGTCTACCGCATAAGATCATGAAAAGGAGATAAAATATGACGGAATTGTTTTTTCATCATGACGCAAACACATATTTATATGACACAAATCTACTGAAACTCTACCGGTTGGAAGGCAACCGATCCGTTGAAATCGACAATCCTGAAACCAAACGCAACATACGGCTGAATTCTGCTGAAATCAGCCGCGAAACGGCATTTAAAATGATAAATGGATGCTGAACCTGATATTATCCGCGGTCGCCCTATTGCTTACACCACCTGCCCGACCTCCACAATTTTCATTGCATTGGTCATACCATAAACCCCGTCCTGGTCGCCTTTGGTGATGATTGCCATGTCCCCCGTGTTCAACACTCCGCGCTGCTCCAAAATATCAATGGCTTGGCGTTTGATTTCATCCCGTTGGTAACTGGTAACGTCGAAGTACAACGGGTACACATTACGGTACAGGGTCATTTTCCCTAAGGATTGAGAATGGCGGCTTAAACCAAAAATGGGTATAGCGGTGCGAATCCGCGACATCCACAAGGGGGTCGAGCCGGACTCGGTCAGGGCCACAATCGCTTTGATGTCCAGATGATTGGCGGCGTACATGGCCGACATCGATATGGCCTCATCGACCCGTTTGAAGCGGCAGTCCACCCGGTGTCGCGATATGCGCGTGCTGGGCTGTCTTTCGGCTGCCAGACATACCCGCGCGGCTGCGATGACAACCTTTTCCGGATGTTTGCCGACCGCAGTCTCGCCGGAGAGCATCACTGCATCCGTGCCGTCGATCACGGCATTGGCGACATCCGATACCTCGGCCCGGGTGGGAAGCGGGCTTTGAATCATGGATTCCATCATCTGGGTGGCTGTAATGACCGGTTTGTCCAATGACCGGGCCCTTTCAATAATGCGTTTTTGAATGGCCGGCACCTCGGCGTCGCCGATTTCCACACCCAGATCCCCCCTTGCAATCATCACCCCGTCGGAGGCTTGAATGATTTTGTCGACAACTTCAATCGCCTCGGCCCGCTCGATCTTGGCAATAATTCCCGCCGTCGCATTCAATTCGTCCAGGATCTTGCGGGTTAACTTGATGTCGGATGCATGGCGCACGAAAGAGACGGCGACATAGTCCAGTTGCATTGCTGCGGCCGCCTTTAAATCATCAAGATCCTTGTCGGTCAGGGCCACGGCGGAAAGGCCGCCGCCCTTGAGGTTGATGCCTTTGTTGTTGGAAAGCTCTCCGCCCATTTTGACCGTGCAGATTACCCTCAATTCTTCGACTTTATCGACTTGCAGCTCGATGCGGCCGTCGTCAAGCAGCAGCAAATCTCCCGGTTTGACATCTTCCGGCAGCTGTTTGTAGTCAACCCCGACAGACTCCCGGGACCCCTCAAAAGCCTCCGGGCCGGCATCCAGAACAAACTTTTGGCCCGGATCCAGGGTGACGCACCCATTCTGGAATCGAGCAATCCTGATCTTGGGGCCCTGGAGATCTCCTAGGATGCCGACTTCGCGACCCAGGGAAGCAGCATATTTTCGGACGATATTCACCCGTTTCTGATGATCGACCAATGCACCGTGGGAAAAATTGATTCGCACCAAATCTATACCGGCCCGAATCAGTTTCTCAATGGCTGATTCATCATCGGTGGCCGGACCCAAGGTGGCAATAATTTTGGTACGTCTTAGCATGTTATCTACCTCTATTGTGGTTAAAGACCATTCAAATTTTGCAGGTCTAGCGATTGTTCCCCATCCGGCAATGCCGGAATTGAAGATTGAAGATTGAAACTTGAATATTTATGGTCCGCCTCGACTCGACTGAGCTCGTCGCTGGCCGGCGGATCTATTATATTTGTTACCCATTGTCACAAAACCTATGCAAACATGATTTGATTGCAACATATAGGTGCTAAACTACTTCAAAGACTCTGCTTTAAAGTAAAGGCGCCGATTGGCGCAGTTGGATCAACACTAAGACAATGTAATATATAAGGTTTCAGGTGTCAGTTGTCAGGTGTCGGGGAACCGCAGCGAGAAATCCTGACACCTGAAAACTGACACTTGAAACCATCCGCAACTTACAACATGTTGCCAGATAAAGCCCGTTAAGGGCCTAAGTCCAACAGCATATAATAAGTTCGTTAGAGCCGTGTTAGATCAAATGGCGGAAGTTGAAAGGGGGATTCGAATGACGAACTGGGGCTAAAGTGACACCGGGTCCGGCTGCGATCGTGGTTAAATTTCCGTCAATCATTTTGCCATAAAATCAAACTTTTGGGCTGAGTATTTTTCGACCAGTTCGTCGTATGTGAGATGGCCATCCGAGCTAACCGTGTGAAGGTGTATGCTGCCTTTGTACCATCGGCCGGCTGTATCACAGCGATATTTGATCTTTTTTTCCGGGATTCGATTGACTGCCACGGAGCTTGAAATCATGGGAATCTCCTTGATTATTCATTCAAAAACGAAGGATCGCAAAATGATTGTAAACCCAATGGCGGTTGACTGAAAAACGGTGCACATGGCCCGTTTGCTGTTTAGAATCAATCAATGGAATGCCATCGTTAACGGGTATTGTAGACGGGAACTGTTAATTTTGATTGAGGAATTTGTCAGAAATTGAGGAGCCGCTGGAAAACCAAACCAGAGTTATTCGTTATCAGTTATTGGTTAATGGGTTAAAAGGAATGAAGACTGTTTTTATGTCTCACTGATACTGGAGATATAGAATCTGGCATTCAACCAACACCAATAACCAACAACTAACAACGAATAACGAATAACTAATAACACCTAAATGAGCGCTTTTCGCTCATTTAGGATATTTCCCACCCGGCTGGCCTGTCTGCTTTCAACCCGCCTCCCACGAAAGGTTGGAGCAAACAGGCAGCCGGCAGGAAAAACTTAATTTATACGAATATCGCTTTTGGGCAGTGCTGCCAGAACATCCTCACAGGTTATGAAAACATCGATGCCTAAAGGATGGCGACCGGAAAGTTGCCGCCATTGATGCCAGAAATGTTCCGGAAGTCCTCTGAGCTCCAGCTGGGGTCTTTGGTCGATCCCAAGGCCGAAGGACTTGCAATCAGCATCCGGCAAAATATCATCTACCTGAACCAGGACCGTTGTTGCGTTTTCAGGGTGGTCGTAGGTTCCGACCCGAAAAAATTCCAAATCCGGCATGTTCACCGGTTGGGTGACGATTGCAAAATTAGCCATGCAGGGCTCGGTGACGACGCTGCTCTGGCAGCGATATTGAAGCCAGCTGACGGCTGAATTCTGCTGGTCGATATCGATCCAAACCGGTGTTTCACGCTCCAGCAGGGTCAGACACGTGGCGGCAGAGGCCCAATTGAATATGTCCGGCGCATCCGGATTCTGGTGAATGGTTACGAGCTGACCGGGGCGTTCCATCGCTGCAAAAATGGCCCTGAAAGTCCCTTGTGATCCGGGAATATAATCATCAAATTCATGCCACCAGTAAGTATTTTCCGGTGCACAACTCATTTGCCATATCTCATGTGGTATGGATTGAACATGATCGCGCAGGATGATCATCCGATGCACAAGAATAGAAGGCATATGTTAAAAAACGATTAGGTGAATACTAGAAATGGATTCAGGTTGGAAAAAGGATTGCCGGTCTGATCAAAGATAAGAAACTAATGAACGTCGAACATCGAACGTCCAACATTGAACATCGAATAATGCACTCAATCTATTTTAAAACGATTGAGCGAAGCGATTCCACCATTCGTCAATCGACATTCGTCATTCGTCATTCATTTCACACGAGCGATCCATACGCCGGTATCCCATCACTCCGAAACTAGCTTAACGGCAGGTGAATCGTAAAAGTGCTGCCCTTGCCGAGGGTGCTTTGCACGGAGACTTCACCGCCATGCGCCTGGGCAATATGTTTGACGATGGCTAGACCCAGACCGGTGCCGCCCATTGTGCGGCTGCGGGCTTTGTCGACCCGGTAAAACCTCTCAAACAGCCGGGGCAGATGTTTTTTGGCAATGCCCATACCCTGGTCTTCGACCCTGATCGTAACACCCATGTCATTTTGCCGGGCTTTTATGTGAATCGTACTTTCCGGCTCGCTGTATTTAATGGCGTTGTCGAGCAGGTTGACCACAGCCTGCTCAAGCAGAGTAGCATCATATTGGGCTGAAACTTTTTCGTCGCATTCAGGTCTTATGGTGATATTTTTTTCCTGCGCTTTGGCAAGACATATTTGCATGGCGGAATGAAACACATCTTTAAGGTACCCGTTTTCGAGCTCAATGGTTTTGCCTTCGTCTTCCTGCTCGATGCGGGAAAGTGAAAGCAGATCTTCGACGATTGCGCTCAAGCGATCCACATGCTTTTTGATGATTCCCAAAAAACGCTCGGCTTCAGCCGGATCGTCGACACAGCCCTGATGCAGGGTTTCCACAAAACCCTTAATGGCTGTCAACGGGGTTTTGATCTCATGCGAGACATTGGCTACAAAGTCGCGCCGCATGTTTTCCAAACGTCTGAAATGGGTGACGTCATTGAATACCACCAGGGTCCCGATGTGCTCTTTATTGGCATCCAGCAGCGGGGAGCTCTGCAGGTGGAGCGTCTTCTCACCGTTGTGATACAGACTGATGTCATCCTCCGACAGGGCCTTGCTGGAAATCGAATTGCGAACAAATTGCTGTAGAGCTGAATTGCGAATAACTTCCTGGAGGTCCCGGCTCTGGACTTCTGCCGGTTTGCAGTTGAAAAATTCAGCCGCCGCGGCATTCATGTTGATAATTTTTTCTTCATTGTCAACGGCAATCACGCCTTCCAGCATGCTGGCCAGAACCGTTTCCAATTCATTGCGCTGACTGACAATGGTGTTGATGCGAAGATCGAGCTGGGTGGCCATCTGGTTCAAGGCGTCGGCCAGACCGGCCATTTCCTCCGTATCAGGTGCTGCCAGGCGCAGGCTGAAATCACCGTCGGCAAAATGGCCGGCACTTTGCTTCATGGCCTCGATGGGACGGGTTATCCGGCGGGAGATCCACAGACTGACGCCGGCCGCCGCAACGGCGATCAGCAGGCCGGCCAACGCAATTTGAAGCTGGATGGACTTCAGCTCACGCTCGATGAACGTTGTCGGTATCGCGGCCCGGATCACTGCCAGGATATTGTCATTTTCCATGATAGGCCGCGCCACGTACATCATGGACTGCAGCAGGGTATTGCTGTAGCGAATGGCTTGGCCGGTTTCGCCGGCCAGGGCCCGGCTGATTTCCGGGCGGTTGGCATGATTGTCCATCATCTGCGGGGTTTCGCGGGAATCTGCAATCACTTTACCCGAGGGCAAAATTACCGTATAGCGCGTCGCCGATTTTTTGCCCATGGATTTGCAAATCGAATCCACGGCTTGGGGGTCAATGGGAGACAGGTGGGCGCTGACCTGCTTTTCCAGAAGAATCGCCCTAACACTGAGATCGACCGCCGTCTGGTCCAGAAAAAAGTGGCGCATCGAATTGGAAGCATACCAGCTGACGGCCAGCAGGGCCAGGAGGGTAATTAACAGAAAAGAAGGGAAGATTTGCCATATCAGGCGTTTTTTTTTCTTCACGGCACCTCCCGGAATCGATAGCCGACGCCCCGGACCGTTTCGATATAATTCCCATAGGGCCCCAATTTTTTCCGCAGCCCGACGATCTGCACATCCACGCTGCGATCGGTGACCGGGTAATCATCGCCGCGTACCGCATCCACGATCTGGCTGCGCGTAAACACCCAGCCCGGCCGGCGGGCCAGAATGTACAGCACCTGAAACTCGGTATAGGTTAAATCCACCGGCGTCCCCTTGGCCGCCACACTGCGCCGGCCGGGATGAATTTCCAATTCGTGTATCCGAACGACGGTCGTGTCATCTTCAACCCGATCGACTTTTCGACGCAGCGCCGTACGAACGCGGGCGATCAGAACCCTGGGGCTAAACGGCTTGGTGATGTAGTCGTCGGCACCCAATTCGAGACCGGTGACAATATCAGCCTCTTCGCCCTTGGCGCTCAGCATCACAATCGGAATATGGCGGGCTTTTTCGTGGGCTTTTAATTTTTTAGCCACTTCCAGACCGTCTATACCCGGAAGCATCAGGTCAAGGACGATTAAATCGAATGGTTCGGACCGTGCTCTTCTGAGGGCATCCTCACCGGTTAATGCACCGGTGACATGATATCCTTCTTTTATCAGATTGAATCTGACCAGTTCAAGGATATCCTCTTCGTCATCAACGACTAAAATACGTTCTTTTGGCATCGTTTGGCCTCGCTGTTGGTATAGGATCCAAGCCCCCAAGACCCGGTTTTAATATGAAATTAAATTGAATCATCATAGATTCAAGCGCATCAGATTATTTACGCGAAAAAAAGATATCAACCACCCCGACCGATCATTTGAAGTATTAGTAAATTTGCTATACATGAGCAAATTATTTCTTTATTGTTATCACAAAGTTAAGATTCTGTTAAATTCCCGTTAGTCCCCCCGGATGAAAAAGCCTCAACTCTGTCAGTTCGATCAATCACATCTAACCTGACCAAAACTCCGGCAGCGCCTTTTTTCAAATGAATGAAGTTAACCGGTTTTTCACCTTTTCTAATGTGCCCTGAATGGAGTTGCAGCCATAAGGATCTCAAATCAAGAGAAAGGAGGTGGTGTATTCATTCTGTCCGTCAAGATGATCCATGGATTGGATCCGGTTCATGGCTGGTATATCGACCAGGTCGATATTGGAGAAATTATGATGAAAAACGTGAGGTAAAACTCGAAGAAAAATCAGCGACTGACGCTGCAGCACGGTCGCCGGATAGATTAAATCAGTTCGGCATCTGCAGCGGCGCTGTTAGACAGTTACCAATTCAGTTTTGTGCAAAATGCGCCAAACATCTCTAGGCATCTTTGTAACGCACTGATAAAAAACATATACAAAGATTGGAAATAGTCCGGAAAGTGCCCATTTTCAGTCATCAGCTTAATATCTCTAAACCTATAGTTACAAGGGACATTCTAATACAGTTCTTCCACAACGGCCCATCCCCATCGGGGGGGTAGGGACCTTTCATGCCTCACTGCGATTGCGCAGTTGGGAGCATAGAGTTCGGCCCTGGTGGCCTCCTTGTTGTCACCGTTGTAGCCATCTTTGCCGTTGCCGGCCACGGTCGTAATGATTCCCGTGTCACCAGCTATCTTTCTGATGCGGTGGTTGTGTTTATCGGCAATGTAGATGTCGCCGTAGTCATTGACGAATACATTAATCGGATAATTGAGTTCGGCCTTGGTGGCCGTCTTGTTGTCACCTTTATCACCGATTTTGCCATTTCCGGCCACGGTTGTAATGATTCCTGTGACACTGTCCACCTTTCTGATGCGAGGCGTGTACCATGAATCGGTAATGAAGATATTGCCGGATTTATCCACGGACACACCCTCCGGCCAATTAAGTTTGGCATCGGTAGCCGGCCCGCAGTCCCCTGAGTATCCTGCGATGCCGTTTCCGGCCACGGTCGTGATGATATTGGTAGCGGCATCCACCTTTCTGATGCGGCTGTTGTAGTAGTCGGCAATATAGATGTTCCCGTCGGCATCCAGGTCTATGGCCGTGGGCCGGTAGAGCTCGGCGCTGGTGGCCGGACCTTGGTCCCCGGAGTAATCTCCGGTAAACGGGCCATACACGGTCGTCGATCCGGCCACGGTTGTGATGATGCGGGTGTCGGCGTCCACCTTTCTGATACGATGGTAGAAATAGTCGCTGAAATACAGATTCCCGGATTCATCAACGAATACGGAGGCCGGCTTGCCGAGTGAGACCTCGGTGGCCAACTCCCCGTCCCGGAGCTCGGGGTCTGCACCGTTTCCGGCCACCGTCGTAATGATATTGGTCTCCGCGTCCACTTTTCTGATGCGGTTGTTGTCGTAGTCGGCAATGTAGAGATTTCCGCCGTCATCCACGAAGACGCCGGTTGGATGATACAGCTGGGCAAGGTCGGCCGGTTGGTTGTCACCATTGTAGCCTGGAGTGCCGGTACCCGCTACGGTGGTGATGATCCCGGTTGTTTCGTCCACTTGCCGGACGCGGTGGTTCTCGTAATCGGCAATATAAATTACTGACAGGTTGGTCGATCTGGCGACAAGCTGCCACCTGAAATGAACCCGCATGGGATCCTGACCCCCGGGTGCCGCAACCAACACGGTGACGGCATCCTCGTATCCGGCTATGGTACAATCGAGGGCCTTGCGGTTGTAGGTAATCCCGTCGTATACGTAATCTTCACCTGCGGCATCCGTTCGCCAGGTTGAATCCCGGGTGAGCTGCCAGTGGGCATCTTCCACGGCGGCGACTTGCCCGAAATGGATTTGGATACTGTGGGCCCGGTTGGCAGCCATTTTGCTCTGCATACCGACGCCGCGGTTCATGGCCAGAGCCATGGCTCCGATCATCAGCATAGCCAAGAGCACGATGACCAGAACGAATCCCCGTTCGCCTTGGCGGTGTGATTTAAGCACCGGCATTGTCAGTTGACTGGTCAGTGATTTGCTCCTTTCGAGCAGCTTTTGGTTGTTGGTGATCAGTGAACGGCTCATCAGCAGCCGCCTGGCTTGAGTACCACCGCACAGAGGGCCCACTTCTTATGGTCGCCCAGGGTCCAGGCCACGGTCACGGTGCCTCCCCCAGGCGGCCCGTCTTTCGTACTGCATACCGTTCGGACATCTGATGAATAGGCACCGTCCCAACGCAGCGTCTGCCCGGGTCCCGGGCTGGCAGACGGCGTGTTCTCCACGGTCAGATGGTCAACGATTACTTCCTCTTCTCGGACGTCCGGAATAGTTAACGATGGGGTTGAAGAATTGCGATTTATAGAATAAAACTTTGGCGTGGATTGATCCACGTTGAAAAATGAAATTGCTCCGCCTCGCAGTTTGACCTTGTCCTTCATGGTAACCACAATCGTGTGAGTGCCGGTCGGCGGATCCAGCAGGTACCACATTTCACTCGATGCATTTGAAGGCTTCATCTCCAAGCCGGCAAGGCTAAGGCTCCGGCCGCCGTAGGTGGCGGTCTCCACACCCTTACTGGTCATTTCGTTATAGGCCATGCCCACGATCAGGATGCGGCCGCTGCCGGCGCTGCTGACGGTATGGGGCCAGCTAACTACCTGAACATCATCACCCGGTGAAGTTGATACCGAATCGACGGTAATCACCGGCGCTGAGTCCGTTGTGGCGGACTTCAGGGAAGACCATCCGGTTTTGTTTTTCTTCTCGGACTGATCCCGTGTCCGGACGCGATAGGTGTAGTCAGTGCCGTCCGCAAGGCCGGTGTCGGTAAAAAAGTTACTGGTCTGCCAGCCGCTGTCGTGGCCCGGGCCGGCCGTGCATTCGAAATAATACTGCACTGGGGTTTTGTCATCTGTGGCCAAGGCGGCCTTCATGGATATCCGGTTGCAGCCGACTGCTGCCGGTGAGCTGGCCCACGCCGCGGGATCCGGAGTCGGTTGGTTCGAATCGTGCCCCGGACCGGCGTATGATGTCACGCGAGTTGCGTGGGCCCGGGTTTTCAGGGTGACCGTCTCGCTGCCGTCTTTCAAGGTCAAAGAGATTTCGATCAGGTTGGCGGTCACAAGGCGACACGAAAAGGCGGTAACATTCTCGCTGATCACCCGTGTGGGCGCAGAATCATCCAAGTCTGCCGTGGCGTAGTCGGGGATCTTCTCCGTGAGCTTCCAGTTTTCCGGGTCGGATTTGTCCAGTTTGAAAGCGACGGTATCGTCATCATCGCTGCATCCTTCGTCGATCAGGCTGTCACTATCATTGTCTGCATCCAGGAGGCCGTCGCCGTCGTTGAAGTAGGTGCGGTTTTCATTTTCATCAGTATTTTCATAGGTGTCCAGGAGACGCTCGGCAACCTCGAGTTTCTCCTCGACTTTGACAGTGTCGGGTTGTTTTATGTAGTCGGTAGCCCCGACAAACAGGGTCATGCGTCTCAGAGCATAGTGGGCCTGGGACATCAGATCCTGTTTACGGCGGTTCTGTTCATAAGCCAACCAGGCGGACTCCGTGACCTGGTACAGTCCGATCATGACCATGCTCGTGACTGCCACCGCCAGAAGCACTTCCATGAGCGTGAAACCGGTTCGGTTATCGTCTGTCTCTTTCTCGTCCCGGGGGTACCAGTTTCCTGAAAACCGTATTTGCCTAGTTTTGGGCATTTTTTTTCAATAGCTTGATTTCAGGGATTTCACCGTTATCTCGTCGATGGTTACCGTAATTTCGAGCAGACCGCCGGCGCCGCTGCTGGCATCGGCAATCGATATCGCAGGGATGTAGTCAGTGCCCCCAAAGGCGAATTTCTCCCGGTTGGCCTCCGACGCTGAGCCGAAAAGATCGGCCGGGTTGACCGGGTCGCCCAGATTGTTGTTCAGGGTGTCGTAATCAAGGGCAAGGATCCGGTTCAGCGTGCTGCCGGCCTGAGTCGTGAAAACCACCAGGCGCTCTCCGACTCCGGTTGAGGTAGTGGCCGACCTGAAAGCGTTGACCATCGGTACAATGGCGACAGCCAGAATGATAGCAGCTATCAAGACTTCCACTAGGGTAATCCCGTTTTCATTGAATGGGTTATACTTTGTTGTCATGGAACCACGATCATTTCCGGGTCGTCCCGTTTTTAAGGAAAAACCGGTTGGTGTTGCCCCTGGGCGATAGCTAAGTAGCCTGGTTTTACTGGACGGTAATCCGTCCGGTGATGGCGTCGACGGTAATGGTTCTTTCGACGCCGGCGTAACTCAGTGCGATGGTATTTTCCGGGCCGGCCGGGTCGGAACAGTGACCATCCGGATAAAAATGGAGTATTCCGCTGGTGCCCCCACCCGGCACACCGGTGATAATAACGCCGTTATATTCGGTTCCGGGGGCGATCACGCCGACCAGGGCTTGCTGTGGGCCGTCAAAGTCGATGATGTAGGGCCGCTTATCCAAGGGGTGGTATACACGTCCCCAAGTGTAAACGGGGGGATCGGCCTCCCCATGAGCGCTCGCATCACTTGCGTACCGATCATCTTTTACTAAAAACTGATTCGCTCTGCCATCTCCATGGGCGGTTGTGTACGCCTTCACCTGGAAGGGCCGCTGGTGCTTCACCGCAAGGCTCCGTGCGTATTCCAGGGCCAAGATCACTTCGCCGGTCGCCCCGTTTAACTTGGCATCGGCCGCCATCGAGTGCCATTGGGGGATGACTGTCATGGCTGTGATCGCCAGCAGCAAAACCACGATGGCCAACTCCACCAGACTGAAGCCTTTTTCTCTGCCCCTTAGCGCCCACGGCATAGCCTGCGTCCTCACGAAACGATATGAAATTGACGGATGCGAAAATTCAGGCACCAGGATCGGCCATATAGCTGAATCGATGTCCCCCACTTTCATTTTCTGCCTCAAGGATTCCGTGCAAAATTGCAGCATTTCACATCACAGTCAATGAATTGACGCTTCTAAATAAGCTAGCTTATCAAAACCGGCCGCGATCCCGACCCCCAACGCCCAGATTGTCTAAGGGCCGTCTTTTTCCGGAATTAAAAATTCACGAAAAGCTTCTATGGGCGGGCGCGGCTCCTTTTTAAGGATTTCTTCCAGATCTTCGGCTTTTTGAATGGCGGGCTGCTGCAATTGATTAAATTCTTCGTCGACAAGCTGAGGGGTGATCAGGACGATCAGTTCGGATTTCCCTATCCCCCGAACGGTTCGGCCGAAAAGGGCGCCGACAACCGGGATGTCCCCTAACAGAGGGACCTGTTCGCGCAATCTGGTTTTCGTTTCCTGGATTAATCCGCCAATAAAAATCGTCTGGCCGTTTTTGGCCATCAGCGACGTTTGCACGGTGGTGGTTTTGACCACCGGCAGGCCGCCCTCTTCGATGCGGGCGGCATCGATGCTTGGCCGGACATCGAGTAAAATATTTTCCTTATCCAAAATGTGCGGCGTAATTTCCAGGATCGTACCGGTATCAATGAATTCAATCGATTCCACCGCCAGCCCGTTGGAAATGGTGGTGACCCGATATCCTTGCTGGCCCCCGACCTGTACCCTGGCCGGTTTGCCATGGAGGGCCATTATTGTAGGGGTGGACAGAATATTAACCTTGGTTTTGTCCTGCAGGACATCCAGGGCGATCGCGAACTGGTGCCGCGTTCCGATCCCCGTGATGAGGCCGCCAAACAGGCCCTGGCCCTCGTTTGGCACCGGCGAGCCGCCGGCCTCCTCCGGCAGAACCGCCCGGCCGAACCGGGTCGCAATCCGGCCGTCACCCAGAATTTTGTCCCATTGGACACCAAGGGTCATGTCATCGGTCAGCTCGACTTCCACAATTTTGGCTTCTATGACCACCTGTTTGGGCTGAACATCCCAAGTTCGCAGGATGGTTTCGACCTTGGCAATGTTAGCCGGAATATCTTCAACGACAATGGTATTGGTCGGCTTGTGGAATTTAATCATCCGCATTCCGGGGATGCCTTCCAATATCTCCTGGACTTTATCGACGTCCACATATTTCAGCCTATATATCCGCATTTTCACGTCTTCAAGAGGCAGCTCCGCATGTCCGCCCCCGGCTTTATACACATAATACAGGTCGCCGAGCTTTTTATAGCGGCAGCCGCCGGCCAGGGTAATGGCATCCAGTGCTTCTTCCAGGGATACCTGATACAGGTGAATGGATATTTTGCCGCTGACCTCGGACGCCGTTGAAATGTTGATTTCCCGTTCCATGGCAATCGCGGAAATTGCCTTGCGGATGTCCATATCAAAAAAATTGACACTGATCAGGTTATTTTGGGGGGGATGATAAACCACTTCGCTGCGGGGATCAGTGCTCAAGACCCCTTTTTGCAATTCCGCCTTTGAGTTCGGGGCTTGCGGGCGGGCTTTGGCCGGGCTTTCGCCGTGGGCCGGGCCGCCAATGCCGGACCCCATGAACTGCATTATCACAACAGCTAGAAAATAGACTGTTATTTTATTCATTGGTTATCATCTTCAATTCGATTTTTTTGTTTCCCGAAACCAGAAGAACCATACCGGTTTCGATGCGCTCCACTTTAAACGTGGCTATGGTGTCTCCGGTGCGAAGGAAGCGATCATTGATAATGGCCATGGGTTCCCCTCCGCTGACAATCGTACCGCCGAGTTTGAAATCCGGCGCCGGCTTCGGCTTTGACTTTGGTTTGGCCGGCTTTTTTTTGGGTGGGCGGCTGGCGACGACCGTCGGCCGGTCCACCGGGCGGAAAATATCCCTTTTAACCACCGGTAGGATAACTTCCTTTGACCCGTCATAGACCTGATTATCCGCTTGCGCGTCGATGGCGATCCGCGTCACCGTCGGCTCTGTCGACGAGGTCGCGGCGGCATGCCTGTCCGGCACAACACCGTCATTTTTGTGCCAAAAACGAAAATAGGCCGTGGCCACAAATATCAATGCCAGCCCGATTACCACATAGAATTTGATTTTTTCGCGCTTATCAAGCGCCATCAGGGTTCTTTCCTCGCGGCCCGTATCACGGGCTCTGAACGTTGGAATATATTGGCGGTCAAATCAACCCGGCACGGCTTATCCACCATGGATTGAGAGATGTTGATTTTTTCCATTACCAGCAGACGGTTCATCGTCTCAAGTTTCCAAAGCAGGCGATACGAATCCGTAAAAGAGCCGGTAAATGTGAGCTTTATCGGGATGCGGGTATACAGTTTTTCGCTGATCGCCGGAAATGGTTGGACGTTTATCATCACCAGGTTCAACGATGTCATCAGGTCATCAACATTTTTCAAAAATAATCCAATTTCCGCCATTTGCGGTATTTTTTCATTTAAAGACTTTAAATCTTCCGCAACCCTGTCCAACTTGGTACTCAACCCCTGGGATTTTATCTTGGCCAGATCCAGCTCCTGCAATTTACGGGAGATCAGGTTATTTTCCTCGTGGATTTGACGCTTTTGCCGGTAGCCCTGCTTAACAGCCCAGTAGCTGCAAATAACGCAGATAATCACCACGAGACCCAGGCAGAGTCGATCCAGATTTTTGGTGTTCAGTGTCATTTTACCGGTAAGTAACTGTTGATTCTATCTGAAATTGGATCAGTTTCAGCGGCTTGTCCGAACTTGTGGTCTTTATTTGCCGTCTGCCTTCTTTGGCGTAGACCAGCCGGACATCATTGAACATGGGATCAATGGATATCCGGCTCATAAAATTACCCAGGGTCGTATTGGAAATAGACAAACCCGTCAGGCCCATTTGGATGCCGGTATCCATTTCCCGGCTCCGGTCGATGGACAACTGCGTCAACCAAGTCTCATCATTAAAAATCTCGGACAACTTCCAAAGCACCTGGCAATAGGATTGGTTTTTCGTGATTTTGGCCAGCGCCGTCCGTTGTTGATTGAGCCTTTGCACTTCCGCCCGGATCCGTTTTAACGAGGATATTCGTTCACCCAGCAGTATTTGAATCTCATCCAGGGACTGCAGCACCGGCCGTTGGGCCTTGATGACGCGCGTCTGATAGACAAAGGTGCCGGCAATCATGACAAGCGTTGTCAACAGACATATGCTCCAGAAGCAGGCACGGCGGGCTATCCTGCGGCGGTAAACGAGCCGGGCCGGCACTAAATTGACATTTCTTAAAGCCATGCTACCTTCCGCATCGCCAGCCCCACGGCCATCGCCAGCGGGCCGCCTTCCGCTGGATCGACCTGAATGCCATCATTTGATATTTCCATCTGGTGCAATGGATTCCGCAGCTGGGTTGGAATATTAAGCCGCCCGGCAAGGTAATCGTCCAATTTGCGAATCAGGACTCCGGGACCATAAACATACATATTTTCAAAGACCGTATTGGGAGCTTCGGATCGTACATATCCGATAATTTTGTGCAGCTCAAAAAGCAGCTCTTCGAGCTGGGGACTTAAAAGCTGATAAATCACACGGTGCAGGCGGTTGGTTTCATCTTTTTGATTGGACGGCGCCGGATTCGCTGGCGACTGATCCTGGTAGGCCAGCCCGTATTTTTGCAGCATCCCTTTCGCGTTGCTTTTCCCCTGAGACAAAACGAGATTATCTGCGATTTTGCCCAGCATAAACTGCAGTCCCGTTGGGACATAACGCTGGGCAAGGATACTGTCCTTAGACAGAATGACCAGTAGGGTTTGGGTCATCCCGAGATGGCATAAAATGGTGGGCCCTGACGCCTCGCTGCTGAGATGATGATGCAGACGTATCAACGAGGAGACCTGAAAGTCAACCGCCTCGACCGCCAAACCGACCTTTTTTAAGATTCCGACATATTTATCAACGAGGTCTGTGTGAACCGCGATCATAACCGCCTTATATTCGTGAGCATCGTCTGATTTCACCGGTTCGAGCGACGGGTAGTCGATGATGGCCTCTTCTAAGGGAAATGGAAGGTAAGCTGCCGATTCCTGCACGATGGCCTCTTCAAGAGTTTCCGTCCCGGCAGTTTTAAAGCGGATCGGGAAGCTGATTAGCTGCTGGGAAGGAATGTGGACCACCACCCGTTTGCCCCGAAAGCTTTTATCTTTTGCTATCTTTTTCAGGGGCGGCAGCAACGCGTCAATGCTTTGTGCGGGATCATCCGCCTGCCAACTTGCGTCAATTTCAGCTTGGGCCAGCGCCTTAATGGTAATGCCGCGCCGGTATGCCCGAAGCTGAACAGCAAGAATTTGACGTTCCTGGATATCAATTCCGATCGGATATGTGTTTATTTTCTCAAACATCGTTGCTCTTGGCACAAGTGCGCATTGTTATCCCATTTATTAGCGGCGAATCCGCCTTTACGGTCTGGCAACGACGGCGCCGACGAAGGACACCCAACTGCCGTGAGCCGGCAGGCGCGCCTGGGACCCGGGCGGCGTTTGGTGGGCCGGATCGGTTTAGCGATAATCTGCTGCTGAATGTCTGCAAGAATAATGCCATGAAAAATAACAGCCGGCGGATGCAATTGGATGTGGCCCTTCATACGCTGCGGCAATGTCTGGAAATTGGAAGGGGTATTAATTCAAGGAATTAGGAAATGAGGAGGCGCTACTGTGCGTATCCGGGCTTGAATCGGGTCAGGTTGTCTTCCGTGTCCGGAATGCTTTCACCGACAGAGAGTTCTTATGTCAAGTAATTGGCGGGCCCTGTAATCTCGACGAATACCTGGGCCGACATCGCCCTGCGTGGCCTGGCATGGCGGGCAGGGATAAATGGTTTTGTTGAATCGTCCGGCCCAATTTAGCGCTTCGCAGCGCAAGCCGATCAAAACTTTGATGACCTAATAATTCTCGTGAGCAACTCCATTTGAAACACCACCGTCACACGCGATGAGAATCCCGGTTTGGGTAAAAAATTTGTATCCGTGACTTTTATCTGAATCTACTACGGTTCTGGCCGTTAGATCGGTCGTCGTGGTGTCGATCACAATTGTGTTTTTGTTGTTGAACGGATTGGGCGGCAGCACATTGGACTTGATGTACGGGCCCAGGACAAAGTTGGCTCTATCCGTCTTTGATGACTCACCCGAAGGTTTGGTATACAGGGTAAGCTGATTGACAAATGTAGCGGCTGCATCCGATGGGGCACCGTCGCCGTCAGCGTCATCGACGACTCCGGGGTACTTCTCCAGGTGCTGGGCATAATAAATCTCCAGCAGGCTGCGCATTTGACTGAGGTTTGACTGGAGTGTACTGGCTTTGGTGTCTTCGCTGGAAATGGTGATTTGGGGCACCACGACCATGGCCAGAATTCCCAGCAATATCACAACGATGAGGATCTCCATGAGCGTGAAACCGGACTGATCCTTGCGCGCGTGGTTTCGCATAGTATGCTCCTCCCTTACTTAATTTTCGAAGCTTGAAATCAGGTAATGCTAAAGTATGTCATCGGCTAAAAAAAATTATTCTTTAGCAGAATTTAGTGCAGGGCGTGGGTCAATTTGAAAATAGGAAGAACCACCGATGTGACGATCACTCCGACGATGCCGCCGATCACCAACAGCGCCAGGGGTTCAATTTTAGCGGCGATGGATTTGAGATTCCGCTCCACTTCCCCGTCATAGAACTTTGCCAGGCGCAGCAGAACCTTGGGCAAATTTCCGGTTTCTTCTCCAGTGGCCACCATTTGTTTGACTGAGGGCGGAATATACGGGAAGTCGGCCAGGGGTTGGGAAAATTTCCCGCCCTGTTGTACATGGGTCACAATTTGATCGATGAATTTTCTGAAATGGGTGTTGCCGGTGGTTGTGCGGGTCACCTCCAAAGCCTCCAACAAGGGAACCTGGCTGGCCATTAAACTGCCCAGGGTTCGCATTAGCTCGCAGGTGTAAATCTTATTGGCGATGCGGGCAATAAACGGCCCGCTGACCAATAGCCGGTCGATTGCGGCCTGCCCCTGATTACTGCTTTTAAAAAAAGGCAGCGACGCTCCCAGACCCGTGCCGGCAACCAGATAAACCCAGCCATATGTGCGCAGTGAATCGCTGGCTGCGATCAGAAAGCGTGTCGTCCACGGCAGAATATGGGCTTTGCCCTCAAACAGCACAATAAATTTCGGCAAAACGGCCACCATGATAAAACCCACGACCACTACCGAAAGTAAACACAGAAACAGCGGATAAGTCAGCGCGCTTTTGACCTGGGTGGAGAGCGCCAGCCGCTTTTCTTCAATCTCGACGATGCGATCCAGGATTTCTCGTAAGTAGCCGCCGGTTTCGCCGGCCCTGATCATGCTGACATACAGGGGCTTAAACAAGTCCGGATGATGACCCAGGGCTTCGGATAGCTGGCGGCCTTCCTCGATTTCTTTTATTACGGCCTGGACAGCAGTTTTCAAAATGGGATTATTGGATTGGATGCCAATGTTTTCCAGTGCATTGCGCAACGACATCTGGATTTCGAGCATCAACGAGAGCTGAGAGAAAAAGAATACCAGTTCCTCAGGTTTGATGGATTTTTTGAAGCGGTATCTGATGTTTAGCTGATGAAGACCGTCGGATTGAGGTTGTCTCTTGCCCGTTGCTGCGGTCGTTTGGGCATGACTATGGTTGATTTGAATCGCCATGGTTCTAAACTGGTTTGGTGAAAATCATGATTTTTTTGGCAATGTTACGTTTAATAATTGATTCTACTTTATATTCCCCATAGATTTTGGATTTTAGAATTTGGATTTAATGTTCGCCTCGACTCGACTGAGCTCGTCGCAGGCTGGCGGATCAGTTTTATAAAAAATGATAGAGCAAAGCGATACCACAAATCCGCAATCCGAAATCCGCAATCCAAAATTGCTCCTAAAATCTGATTAAACGGAATGAAAATTAGAGCCGCGCTATGAGTGGTCATCACCTTGGTCCTGCGTCTAACGACTGCCCAAGGAAATGACGCGGCGGGCTTCCTCGATGGTTGTCATCCCTTGCAAAACTTTTTCGAATCCCAGGGCTTTTAATCCTTCAAAATTGTTCTGTTTCAAATACCGCTGCAGCGCATCGTAAGTGGGGTCGTTCAGGATAATGGAGCGCAACTCCTCGTCCATTTCCAGCAATTCATGAATCCCGCTGCGCCCCCTGAAACCTGAATCGTAACAGGCGGAACACCCCTTGCCCCGGGCCAAACGAATCTTTTTTTCCGGCTCGAGACCCAACTCCTGCAGTACGGTTTTGGCGGCATAGTGGGTTGTGCGGCAATCAGAGCAGATGGTTCGCAACAGTCGCTGCGCCAAAACGGCCAACAGGGAGGCCGAAATCAGATAGGATTCGGCGCCCATTTCCAGCAGGCGCGTGACCGCACTGACGCTATCGTTGGTATGCAGGGTCGATAGCACCAAATGACCGGTCAAAGACGCCTGGATGGCGATTTCAGCGGTTTCGCGGTCACGGATTTCGCCGACCAGAATAATATCCGGATCCTGCCTGAGCGAATGCTTCAAAACCTTTGCAAACGTCAGTCCAATGCCCTCAATGACCTGGTTTTGATTAATGCCCCCCAGTTGGTATTCCACCGGGTCTTCGATGGTAATGATATTTTTTTCACTGCTGCTCAACATACTGATGGCTGAATACAGCGTGGTGGTCTTGCCGCTTCCGGTGGGGCCGCATACCAGGATCAGTCCATAGCTGCTTCTGAGAACTGATTTAAAACGCTCCAGTACCCGGGCATTGAAGCCCAATTTATTGATGTCGAGGATGGCCTGGTTGCGATCGAGTATTCTCAACACCACTTTTTCGCCATGTATCCCGGGCAAGGATGAAAACCGCAGATCCACCTTCCGTCCATCGATTTGAACCTGAATGCGCCCATCCTGCGGAATCCGTCTTTCGGAGATATCCAGGTTGGCCAGGACCTTGAGCCGCGAGACGACCGGAGGATGCATTTCAAGGCGATGAGACATCAGTTCGTACAGCAGGCCGTCGATCCGAATTCTTACCTTGAATTTTCCGGGCTGCGGTTCGATATGGATATCGCTGGCCCCGTCCCGGATGGCTTTGATCAGGATCATATTGGTCAGGTGAATCACCGGACTTTCATCCGCCCGTTCCGATAACTCGCTGATCTCATCTTCCGCTTGCCCCTGAATAACTTCGATTTCGGAATCTTCCAGACTCTTCATGACATCATCGATACTCATCTGCTCCTGATAGCATTCGTTGATGGCATCGACAATATCAGCGGCCCGGCACAGCACGGGCTGCACTTTTAGTCCGGTGAGTTTGGCGACCTCGTCAAACACAAAAATAGCATTGGGATCGGTGGTTGCCAACGTGAGCACATTGTCGACCACGAACATGGGAATGACCTGAAATCGAAGGGCCTTTTCTTTGGGCAAAATATGAACGATGTGGGGGTCTACCAAACCTTTACGCAGCCACAAATGGGGGATCCCAAGCTGCTCGCCCAGGATGCAGGTCAGCTCTTCCTCGGACAGAATTTCTTCCTCGATCAAAAGCCGGCCCAGGGGCTTGGCCGTCTCCTTTTGCAAACTCAGCAGTTCGGTCAGCCGCTGAGGCGAAATGCGGCTGTCGCCGACCAGCAGCTCACCCAGCTTTTTACGCTGAATTATATAGTCACTCTTCATGATTTATGTCGGATCGCTTCATTTATGTCAGAGAAGACATTTAACACATTGATAAGCCGAGTCGCATATAGAATGTCGCGGCAGATTTCATTGAGTCCGATGATCTTCAGCTCACCCCCATTGTTTTTCAAATCATTGTGCACATGAAGCAACAGTTCCAAAACGGCGCTATCCATAAATTTGGCAGACTTGCAATCCAAAATGATTTCGGAATTGGGCCGCTGGATGCAATCCTTGAAGACCTCCGTCAGCTCTTCTATATTTTTAATGGAAAGCGGCGCGTTCGGGGCCAAGATCGTTCGAACACCCACCTTGGAGATACGGATCAGCGTTGACGGCGCGTCGACCGCTATCGAATTATCGGAATTAGGCATTGCTTTTCACATTCAATTCCTGTTTGACAACTTCTTTGAATACCGAAACACAATGCGGATCCAGCATCTTTCCGGCTTCTTTTTCCATGATCGCCAGGGCTTCTGCGGGTGATATGGGTGCGCGATAAGCCCGTTCGGTTGTAAATGCGTCATAAACGTCGGCGACCGCGATGAGGCGGGCCTGGAAAGGAATTTCTTCGCCTTTTAGCCCCGCAGGATACCCGCGCCCATTATAGTGTTCATGGTGGTGAAGGATTCCCGGCAGCGACTCGGAAAGTTCTTCCAGGGGCTTCAGAATGTTAAACCCATTTTGGGGATGTTCCCGGATGCGGTTTTTCTCCTCATTGCTGAGAGAACCCGGTTTATTCAAAATATTTTCCGGCGTACCAATTTTGCCGATATCGTGTAAAAGCGCCGCCAACTCCAGGGCCTTTTTTTCCTTGCTATTCAGGCCAATATGATCGGCAAGTTCAAGGCACCGGCGGCTGACGCGTTCAGAGTGCCCCCGGGTATATACATCCTTAGCCTCAATCGTGTAGACCAGGGATTTGACCACATTAATCAGCAAGCGTTCCAAATCATAGTACAAATCCGAACCGAAGATGACCAGCGCCAGCTGCTCGGCCATGCTCAGCAAGAGCCTCAATTCGCTCCTTCTGAAAATTTCTTCGGTATTAAACGAGACCAATCCCAGCCAACCGTAGTGGTTGCCTTCATGCTGGATCTTGACTGCTAAAAAACGGTAGGCATCCGGATGCAGCCTGCTGAAAACCTGGTTTTGGGTGGAATCATTCGTCATGAAATAGTCTTCCGCCCCTTGGACCGAATCAACCGTAAGGGCGGTGTCCAGCTTTTGGACAAATCCCTCCAGATCCTGCCTGCTTGCCTCCAATTCCATGCGGTGGACGATGACATTGTTTTTCCTACGCTCCGGCATTACGATGAAAGCCAGATCCATATGCATGGCTTCCATGATATCTTCAGCCAGATTCGTCTGCTTACGGCTGGGGAATTTTAGTCTTTTAATCTGACTGGCGACCGTCGAGTACACATAGATGTCTTCGAGGGATTTGGCGAGCTCCGAGGCCAAGGATTCAATTTCTTTTTGGGTGCCACAATGCTGCTCGATGAGCCCGGCCATGCTGTCAAGGAGCAGCTCAATATTATTAACCCTCGTTTCCTGACAGGCATCCGCCTCCGTGCGGCTCGCTCCCCTGTCTGGAGCGTCCCGGTAAGCAATCAAGGTCCCGATGGGATCTTGTCCGCTGCCAATCGGTGTGCCGAACACCTGTTGGTTGTCCCCGATCACTGCCTGTTGAAATCTTGCCCGGCGCCTGATGCGGGCCGAAAAGTCCTTTGCTCCCCTGCAAACAGCTATTTGCTGAGGCTTTGACTCCGACGAGAAGACCGGTTGGGTCTGATTCCAGACCTCCACCTTTAGCTGGCTCAGAGCGGTCAGACTGGAAAATAATCCTATGAACGGCTCAACATCCGAACGTTTCATCTCTCTCTTCCAAGATATTCATCTATACATTCCACCAGCCGGGCCGGGCTGAAGGGTTTTTCCATAAACATCGTATCCTGCATTTGGCTGATCCATTGTTGCTCATCCTGGGCAATTCGACAGGTGACGACGATCGTTAAAAAGGGCCGCTTTTTTTTCAGACCATTGGTTAGTTCGCAAAGCTGTTTGCCATCCATTTCCGGCATCATGATGTCGGTGACAACCGCATCCGGCTGATGGGTTGAAATCAATTCGAATCCCTGCGCACCGTTTTCGGCGATCAGCACCTGGTAGCCCTTATTTTTTAACTTGAACTCCAGCACCCGTCTGATGGGGGCCTCATCATCGACAATCAGGATGGTCTTATTGGCTTCCAAGATCATACGCCTCCTGTGGTATGCGAATCGTAACGTGAGTTCCTTTGTCGGGCTCACTTTCCACTTCCAGCACTCCGCCGTGCTGGCTGATGATCGCTTCGGTTATTGCCAGACCGAATCCGGAGCCCGGCTGCTTGGCAATATTCGGATCGGAAGACCGGTAGGTTTTCTCGAATATACGGGGAAGATCTTCTTCTGAAATGCCGTATCCCGTATCGGAAACTTCGAAAACCACATGCTTATCAGACTCGTTCAGCGAAAATGAAATGCTGCCATTTGCCGGAGTATATTTGACGGCGTTGCTCAGTACGTTGTTAAGGGCGACTTTGAGTTGCTCTTTGTCTCCGACCAGGGTCGGAAATTTATCAGGAACCTGTTTTTCAAACTTGATTTGCTTGGTGTGGGCCGTTGCCTCCGCGGCACTGATGCAGTCCCTAAATAACCAGTCCGAACGCACCAATTCCTTGTTAAAAGCAAGTCCGCCCATCTCGATTTTGGACATATTCAGAATGTTATGGATTAATTGCGACAACCGGCGGGTTTCATCCCGAATGGTATTGTAAAATTCTTTTTTGACTTCGGGATCATGGATTTCACCATCCATCAGCATCTCATTGTAAGCCGCAATCGTGGTCAAAGGCGTCCGGAGTTCGTGGGATAATTGGGTCACAAACTCTTTCATGGTCTCTTCACCGAGTTTCTCATGGGTTATATCTTTAAGTGAAATCATCTTGCCGATCGGCGTGCCATCGTCATCCTGCAAATACGAAAACGTGACACGGTACGTCTCTTCCGGTGCCAATCCGCCGAACGTGGTTTCGATATGGCTGGTGGTGGCGACGGATTGGGTGGTTTCCTTCTGGGTGACGAATTGGGTGATATCTTTGTTGGGCAGTGCTTCGGCAATCGGCCGATCGAGTACCTCCGCCAGTTTCTTGTGCATCAATTTCAGCGCAAATGCATTGGCATGGGTGATGTTGTCCTGGATGTCGGTGATCATCACCCCGTAGTTGGTGGAATCGAGAATGTTGATAATTTGATTTTTTTCGAATGTTGCCACCCCGAGCCGTGTGGCCAATTCCACGTTTTCAGACTCAGTTTCTTTCAGTTTGGCTTTCAACCGCGTCAATGCCTGGCTGAGTCTTTGCACCAGGACGTGAATACTGTATGACTCCTGGGGATTGTCGATACCCGCCATGGAATCTTCATCTGATAGCGTCAATTCAGCCGGGTCAGTGGGAATCTGTGCCAGTGGTCGCAGCGCCTGCCGGATTCCATAGTAGACAAAGGTGACCGCGGCAAAAATCAGGAAGCAGATCATGGCCAACAGACTAATGCGCTCTATCGAGAAGAACGATGTCATCGGCAGGTTGAGCCCAACCCGCACGGTTCCGGTTTTTTGACCTTTTTCAAACATCGGCAACGCAAATTCATAAAATATCTTTTTAGATCCATGCAGACGATACTTTTGCTGGGTCAACCCGATGGAATACAAAGATTTCGTTTTAACGTCCGGCGGTATCTTAGCCGCCATATCTTTGGGTGTCAGAACAATCATCGGGAGACCTTCGTCGTCATGGATGATACAGTAGGCCACCCCTTCGGGATATGTGAATCTGGCCAGCGTTTTCATCACAATCCCCCGCCGATCTTTGTCCAAACTGCTGATCGGGTGGGTCGCAATCAGGCTGACCAGATAGTTGCCTTTGGTGTAGATCTCCCGCACATTCTGCTTATTTTCATAGCTGGCCATCGCCATGGCCACCGCGCCAATCCCGGCCGCCAAAACGAGCGGTATAACGATAAATTTTAGTCGTTTCATATTGCCTATCCGCTAAATTCTTCCGCCCACCCGCGTCTCTCACGCAATGCATGCAAAAATTTAGTTGAGAATAGAGATAACTGTATATAATTAAAGCATTAACGATCTTTTCAAACTTCGGACAATGGCTATTTTTGTTGATTAAATTATCGGTATGTTGGGCGCATTCTTTAGATAATTCTGATTTTACAATATGATGCGCTTGATTCGTGGCCAGAGGGCAGGGGGCTGAGGGCGGAGGGCAGAGGGCGG
>Ga0209454_1000023_pt1 | contig 137649 bp, 107 predicted proteins | sample WorMetHERISLAND1_2_FD_187400 | JGI IMG/M metagenome (GOLD analysis project Ga0209454, IMG submission 187400) | Marine gutless worms symbiont microbial communities from Max Planck institute for Marine Microbiology, Germany - Olavius geniculatus... | ecosystem: Host-associated > Annelida >... | reverse complement strand
TATCGGCCTTGTGGTATATAAAACCTCTAATTTAAGGAGTTTAGATTATGGGAAGATATATCGGCTACGCTATTCTAATTGTTATGGTTGCATTTGTTCTCAATTGGTTCAGCATCGTTCACTTCTCTTTTTTGGATCTGCCCGATGTTGAGGAAGAGAATAGAATCGAGTTAAGAAAATCAGCAAAAGCATTAGAATTGTTGGATTAAAAAGGCGTCGACGGAGGCCGGTCTAAACATCTGTATGGCATGACCGGCGCTATGGGAATTGATTCGAACTCTGCTATTGAGAACGTTGGCAACAATTGCGAAAATACACTCGTAGTAAGCGCCTCCTATCCATCAGCGCAAGATCTTGCTCTCGATAGCTATTTGCTTAACTGCATTCTTATTCTGATAATGGCGCCTATTTCCAGCCTTACAAAGAAGGTTTAACCAGCTTTCCCAATCAATGGCAGAAATTGTTACCCCAAATGATCGTAAACAAAATGGAATAGTGTTACTAATACTGTCGCTGGAAGTTGCGTTTAGATTTCACCGGTATGACTAGAATCACTCTTAGCTAGACCGGGATGGGGGACCGACCCTTTTGGACTTTTAACCGACGTGCAGGCCAGGGGCCAAAGACGGAGTGGTATCTATTTCGGATTTTGGCCTGCCCCGGCGCGACTGTCTTAATTATTTGGCACTGTTTTGGAGTAAAGAGGAGTTTAAGCAAATTTAGACAATCTTCCTAATCCAGGTCTGGGCCAGGGATTGCGGATTGTAAGAGCATAGCGCATAGGGCAAAGCGCATGGAGTAATATCAGATTGTATTCCATCATTCCAATTGTGAGCAAAGCGAACTGAGTTCATTTCAGAAAGATATAAATTTTTGACCCAATACCTCTCCCGGCGTCATTCTCGCGAACTTGTCATTGAGGCGGTTTTATTAATTTCTTATTAATAATAGCTTGACAATAATGGACGATATAGCTAAATTAGATTTATTAGCTAAAATAGCCATTATGAGATACAAAGCGGGGAAAAAGCATGAAAACGATGCCGGCCGGGGAAGCAAAAAATAAATTTGGCGTGCTGATGGATACGGCACAGCGTGAAGCCGTGGCGATTTCGAAGAAAGGCAGGCCCGCAGCAGTAGTGATGCCGATGCAAGAATATGAGGAATATCAGGCGCTGAAACTGGAACGGCTGCGCCGTGAGCTGAAAATTGGCCTTAACCAGATCGAGCGCGGTGAGGTCAGCGACGGAGAAACCTTCTTTGATGAACTCGCCAAAGAAATGGATCGTTGAGGATCGTTGATGCCAGACTACAAACTGACGGATGCAGCGAAAAGTGACTTGCGGGAGATAAGCGCGTACACGAAAAAAACCTGGGGCAAGGAACAAGAAAAAGCGTACCGTGAAATCTTACGGGCGGCGCTAAGGGTAGTTGCGAAGGCCCCGAAAATTGGTCAGAAGCGCGATGAACTGGCGGAAGTTTTACGATCATTTCCAGTTGGAAATCACATCGCGTACTACGTTGAAAAAGGGAAAGGAATTGAGATCGCCCGTATTCTACACCCCGCTATGGATAGAGAAAAGGCGATGAAAAAATGAATTAAATAGAGCGAAACGACAACATCACATTCAAGCATCCTTTTGGCTTTAGACAGAAAGCACGCTAATCAACTAATTCACTATACCTGAAGTAACAACTTTCCCGATATTTCGAGATTTTCCTGAAATATCGGGATCTCTCCTCTGATTCTTATCCTTGAAACACAATACCACTCATAACGGGATGGGAGGTCGCGTCGACCAGGAAACGCCGTATCATTCTATTGCGGAAAGTGACGCGATGCCGCTGGCCAATGCAAACCTCAGCACCGTCATTTAAATTCGGCGCCAAAAACCCTCTTACAATTTTTGGCTTTTAGACCTAACGGCTTTTATTTCGGCATTAATTTCTTCCATGGACATCTTTTGAGTACCCTTTTGAACTGACTCGTATTGAATCATTGCCACAGCATTCGTTGCGCGTGCATGACGAATTGCAGATAGTACCTGCTCAAAATTATTTTCATTTATTGATGAAAGCAGGGCAATCGGTCTGCCGTTACTGGTGACGATCACTTCCTTTTGGTCCGACAGTTCTTTCCAAACCTGTGAAGATTTTGTTTTAAGATCTTCTACGCTTAGGAATTTCATAACGTCGCCTCCAATTATTAATGACAAACTTTCCAAGTTCGGAAAAAAGGGTTACATTACCGTAGCATAATGATTATTGTGGTCAATATGATGATAGCGGTTAGGAGATTCGTTTATGAATCAATCTGTTTCAGCCCTTGAAGCACGGTGGAAATTTGGCAAAATCTGGGCCAGAGAGTCGCTGCGACGTGAAAGTATCATCATTGAATTAGCCAACAAAAAATTGCCCCGTTCAAGCGTCTGATTAGCATCAACCGGGGCGAAAGAAAATTCCAGGAAAGGAAATAAGCATGAACAACAAACAGACTTTTGGATTAATAATCATGGTTATAGTCGCCATGCTGGTTGCAGGGCCGGTATCAGCAGTAAAGGCCCAGCAGGGTATTGAGTTGCAGGAAGTCGCTGTCGTCACCGCCAAGGTCGTGGCCATCGACAGAGCGGACCGCCATTTAACGCTGCGCGGGCCCGAAGGTAACGATGTAACGATCGAAGTGGATCAAACGGCCCACAATTTTGATCAGGTCGAAATCGGGGACCAGGTCAAAGTCAAATATTACGAATCGGTTGCGCTATACCTCGGTAAGCAGGGGGAAAAGCCGGACGCCACTGCCGGCCAGATCGTTGCGAGGGCGGCCAAGGGCGAGAAGCCGGCTGGTGTGGCGGTGGAGACGATCGATGTGACCGCCACGGTGCAGGAAATCGATAAACAAAACCGTACACTGACGCTTAAAGGACCGCATGGGAGGATGACAACCATTCACGTTGATGAATCCGTGAAGGGATACGACAACCTGCAAAAAGGTGATTCGATTCATGCCCGCCACACCGAAGCCATTGCCATCTCGGTGGAAAAGCATTGAACCTCTCTAAATGAGCGAAAAGCGCTCATTTAGGTGTTATTAGTTATTTGTTAATCGTTATTAGAGTTGGTTGAGAACTTGATTTTATAGTTCTACCATCAGTGATGTCTAAAACAAGTTTTTATTCCTTTCAGACCATTAACTAACAACGTCTTACGAATAGCTTTCAATTGCTTTGTGAATCATTTGAGGTATTGAAAATTTGGCGACCGCTTCTTTTGTATCGGCGGATTGGGATCCTGGGCGGCCCCGGCGCATTTAGACAGTGCCGCCCTGGCACCAGGGAGGGTAACGGTTGCCGGCATTCAGAACGTTTTGAGCTAAACAGCGTTTAACTCTGGCAATAGGACAAAGAGGATAATCGCAGAAATATCCAAGATTTGTTTAGCGTAAAGGAGAGCTTATGATCAAATATTCCGCCCACGCGTCTGTTTTCAACCTTTTTAAATTCGCCACATTTTGATACGGTTCCAATACTCCAAAAGTCCAAGTTCCATTAACTATAGCCTCGGACTCTGAACTTTGAACCTTGAACCTTTGAACCTTGAACCCAGAACCTTGAACCCGGAACCATTGTTAAATCGGATAGAGCGGAGCGAATCAACAAATCCGCAATCCGCAATCCAAAATTGAATAGCCCAGAACCCATAATGGTAAAAACGCATGCCTGAAAAACAACATTTGGAAAGCGATCTGGGCGATATTCTCATCGTTGACGATGAAATTCCAAACCTGAAGCTGCTGACAGATCTTCTTGTTCAACAAGGTTACGGGGTCCGCCCGGCGGAAAGACCGCAACTGGCCTTGGACTCAGCTATGGCGCAGCCCCCGGCCTTGATTCTGCTGGATGTGAGAATGCCGGAAATGGATGGTTTTGAAGTCTGCCGGCGTCTGAAACAGGAGAACCGGACACGGGATGTCCCGATCATATTTGTGAGCGCACTGCAGGATGTCCAGGACAGGGTCCGGGGCTTCGAAGCCGGGGGAGTGGATTTCATCTCCAAGCCGTTTCAGGAGGAGGAAGTTCTGGCCCGCGTGCGGACGCACATGCAACTGCGCAACATGCAGCGACACCTGGAGGATACTGTCGCCAAACGAACCGCTGAACTCGCCAAAAGTGAAGCCAAATACCGCGGACTGGTTGATAATTCCATGGTCGGTGTTTTTGCCACGACGCCCGATGGGCAATTCACTTTTGTAAACGATGCCATGTCCAGGATGTTCAATTTTGACAGCCCTAAACAGATGATTGCCCGGGGATCTCTTGAACGTTGGCGTGACTTAAAAGATCGTGAACGAATGCTGACTGAACTTCAGATGCACGGCAGCGTAACAAATTTCGAAGCGGAAACCATTACCCATACCGGTCGGAAGATACATGTACTATTTTCGGCCAGACAAATTGGCAAGGATATTTTGGGGATGGTCATGGATATAACGGGACGTAAGCGGGTCGAAAAGGAGCTGCAAACTAGTCACGACCTTTTAAAGCACCTGCTTTCCTCGATACCCGATGCGGTCTTCTCGGTCAGGTTGCCGGAGCGCGTCATCGAATGGGCCGAAGATTCCTACAACACCATGGGCCTCGGCGCAAGGCCCGAGCAGGTTCAGGGGCTGTCAACGCTGAAATATTTTGCCGACCCTGATGACTACAACAATTTTGGTGAAATACAGCGGCAAGCCATCCGTGAGGGCAAACGATACATGCGTACCGAGGTTATTCTCCGTCGAGAGGACGGGACGCATTTCCCGGCGGAGGTTACGGGTACTTTCTACAGGGAAAATGACGAAGTAACAAGAATTACCGCTTTGGCAAGAGACATCACCGATCGCAGGCAGGCTGAGCAGAAGCTTCTCGACTATCAACGGCGGTTAAAGGCGCTGGCATCTCAGTTGGCCATCGTCGAGGAAAAAGAGCGGCGTGCGATAGCTGCCGACCTGCACGATCATGTGGGACAGACGCTGGCCCTGGCCCGCATGCAGCTTGCCTCAGCGCGCAATTCCACGGCTGACACCAGACTTGCTCGCAAGCTTGACGACATATCGGAAACCCTGCTCAAAAGCCTTGAAGATACGCAGCAGCTTATGCTGGAACTGAGTTCGCCGGCCATGCATGACACGGGTCTTTCCGGCGCCGTAGCCGATTGGCTGGAAAGTCAGATTGAAAAAAAGTACCGCCTGCAAACCGAGGTTATTGACAACATCCCTCATCACCACCGAAAAACAATGGCCCCCGATGTGCGAACCATATTATTCCGCAATGTGAGGGAACTGATCGTCAATGTGGTAAAACATGCCCGGGCGAACAAGATCAGCGTTCGCTTGGAAGACCGTAAAACCGCCATGAGAGTCATTGTTGAAGATGATGGTATCGGTTTCGATCCGAACGCCGCAGATCGAACATTTAGCAAAACCAGCGGATTCGGCCTGTTTAGCATTAAAGAACTTATGGCAGATATCGGCGGCAACTTGAGAATCGTGTCCGAGCCGGGCAAGGGCTGCACGGCTATTTTGTCGGCGCCCTTCGATGTAGATGATAGTTAGTTTGCATCCAGAATTAAGAGGGTTTTATGTCACGACTTTGGATTCAGGATATTTTGGGGTTTCGGGTGTCGGGTGTCGGGTTTCGGGACAAAGAAAGGTTTCGGGTGTCGGGTTTCGGGTTTCGGGAAGGACAGCAGACCATTAGGCTTCCGTTGAGGGTAAAGCTGTCACCTCAAATGAAACACAAATTTCAATGTTATTTAGGTAGAGGTAAATAGTGGGTAGGAGAGGCCTCAATTCGGTTGAGCTCGTCGCAGGCGGGCCACGATTATCCGGTTATTCGCGGTTAAAAACCGATCCCACCATAGGGCTGGCCAATTTATGTGGAATAGGCTTCAATATTCAGATACCAGCTATTAAGCTGTTTTCCCCGACACCCGACACCCGACACCTGAAACCCTTTGGTCCCGACACCCGAAACCCAAAATCAGCGGCTAAAAGGACCACATATGAAAACCTCAAATCAACGAAAGAGTAACTGATGCCAACAACGATCCTCCTGGTAGACGATCATCCGCTATTTAGAAAGGGGCTTCGCCTCCTGCTGGAAGAACAGGAAGATTTTCACATCGTCGGTGAAGCCGGAGACGGACGGGAAGCCATGGAACAGATCCGGGCTCTCTCACCGGATGTGGTGATCATGGATATCAGCATGCCGAAATACAATGGGATCGATGCCACGCGTCAGATCTTATCCGAGGATGCCTCGGCCAAGGTGGTAGCCCTTTCCATGCATGCCGGCAAGCGTTTCGTTGAAGACATGCTGCGGGCCGGCGCAGCCGGCTACATTCTGAAAAAAAGTGTTCCGGAGGATTTGGTTAACGGCGTTCGGGTCGTAGTCGAGGGAGACATCTATCTAAGCCCGGCCATCACGGGCATCGTGGTCACGGATTATAAGGCAATGTTGGCGAGTTCGTCGTCACCAGCAAAGATTGAAGACGCCTCACTGATTCTGCGCACCAAACTCCAACGTTCCGCCCTACCACAGGATCTTGTGGCCCGCCCGGATCTGGTGAAACGATTCGACGAGCTGCGGCATCGGCCGTTGACTCTGGTATCCTCGGCGGCCGGGTACGGAAAAAGCTCCCTGGCGAGCCTGTGGTTGGAAGCCTGGGACGGTTCTTATGCCTGGTTGTCTCTGGACGATGACGAAAATGACCTGCGTCAGTTTGTCACCTATCTGCTGGCTGCGATCGGATATGCATTCCCCGGCACATGCGAGACGACCCGGTCGTTGCTGCAGTCCCCGGAGGTTGCGCCGGTTTCGAAACTGAGCCGCTGTCTTATCAATGACCTTGTTGGCATCAGGGAACCGTTCATTCTCGTTCTGGACGACTTTCAAAACATTCGCGAGAAAAATGTGCATGATCTGATAGCTGCTATTATGGCCCACCCGCCGCAAAACCTTCATTTGATGTTGCTGACCCGACGTGATCCACCGCTTCTTACCAGCCGACTGCGGGCCCGGGATCTGGTAAATGAAGTCGGCACCGCTGACCTGCGCTTCACTTTGGCGGAAACAGCGGCTTTTTTGGAGAATGCCCTTGGGTATTCGGTCGACGAAAAATCGGCCGAGACGATTCAGGACACTCTCGAGGGCTGGCCGGCGGGAATGCGTCTGATTTCACATTTCCTGAAAGATTCAGGTAACCTGGGTCGTTTATTGGCTGGTTTGAAAGGCGGATTTGCGGCGATCGTAGACTACCTGGTGACCGAGGTCTTATCACATCAGTCTTCCGCAATGGCACGGTGGATGACCGCAACAGCAATCCCGGATTTTTTCTGTGCTCCGTTATGCGATGCGATGCAAGTGCCGGACACCGCATCCGGCACCGACGAGATGAATGGCGACGAATTCATCGCTAGACTCCAAAAGGATAAACTCTTCCTAATTGCCCTGGATCAGGAAAACCGATGGTACCGTTATCATCATCTGTTTCGGCAACTGTTGCATAGCCGGTTAGATCAGTACTGGCGCCCTGATGAGATCGACGCCCTCCATTCCCGCTCCAAAGCCTGGTTGACCGAAAATGACATCACCGACCATGCCACCAACATCTCTCCCACTCCCACTCTTCCCATCTCCCAGTCGCCCCCTCACCCCCTCACTCCCTCTCCCACTCCCCTTGTCTCACCCTCCCCATCTTCCAGTCCCAAACCCTTGGTCGAACCACTCACCAACCGCGAGCTCGATGTTCTGGATCTGCTGGCTCAGCGCATGAGCAACCAGGAAATTGCTGACAAGCTACATATTTCAATTACAACCGTCAAATCACATATTCACAATATTTACGGCAAGCTCAACGTCAACAAGCGACGGGAGGCGGTCGAAAAGGCCCAAAGCTTGGGTATACTTCCCGGGCAATGACTCGAAATAAGAAATTCAGATTCAGAAAGATTAGTCAGAAATAGTAAATTGGACAAATAAGAATTGGCGAAATACTATTGAGGGCAATTGCACAGGCGACTGAAACCCGATTTTGGATTCAATTCGCCCAATTTTCAATTTTGAGATTCGACACTCTTTTGAATTCCGATTCGTTATTGGTGATCAACACGGTATCAATGGATAATGCATGTGCGGCAATCAGCATATCGAGAGATCCAATGGGTGTTCCCTGACCTTCTAAATGAGCTCGAATTCTGCCGTAATGTTCTGCAGCGACATCATCGTAAACATAGATTTCAAGGGGTGCGACGAATTGAGTTAACGCGAGCTTATTTTGCTCGGGTTTTGCGCTTTTCATTACGCCGTATTCAAGTTCACTCAAGGCTATAGAAGAAATTCCGATATCTGAAACCGAAGCCTGCCTGAATCGCTCTATCACTTTTTCTGGTTTCTGTTTGATGATGTAAATACAGATGTTCGTATCGAGCATGTATTTGGTCATAGAGAATCTCTTTTATCCTGAGCTGGTTGATCCCTGGTTTGCATGAAGTCATCCGTAAACTGATCAAGGCTGCTGATCAGAGGTGCCCATGGGTCATCTTTTGGTAAAAGAACCACCATTTTACCAATTTTTTTAATATATACGTCTGTTCCGGAAAAACGATATTCCTTTGGAAGACGCACCGCCTGGCTTCTGCCGTTTACGAAAAGGCGAGCTGTTTGCATGTTGAACCTCCGGTTATTTTTGATAGATACCATAGTATATACCATTCATGATAAATCTGTCAACGTCAGCTACTTCAATATTCCAGAATCCCAGGCCCAGACCGATCTTACCCGGTACTGATACAACACGCTGGCCCGCTGGAATATTACCACGGCAGAAATCAATTCCGAGATAGTCGCACCAGGGCGGGCCGAAATTCACAATCCCAAATCAAAATCCGCCCCATCTCCCTGTCTCCCCCTTCTGCCAATCCCCAATGTTCCGCGCCCCACGCCCTATGCCCCATGCCCTTTGCTCTACGCACCTTGCTTCCAGCTCCCTCATTCGCGCTTCCTCCCCACCTTCTCAACCTCTCACCTTCTCATCTTCTTTCCTTATCCCACTGCCCTGGGCCCTATGCTCCATGCCCCATGCACCTTCCTTCCGTTCACTATGAGCTATCAGCTATGAGCTACGAGCTTTTTTTCTATCCTTCCCACCTTCTCACCTTCTCATCTTTTTTCTTTTTGCCCCACGCCCCATGCCCATGCACCTTTTTTCCGTTCACTATGAGCTATTGACTATGAGCTACGAGCTTTTTTTCTCACCTTCTCATCCTCTCACCTTCTCACCTTCTTTCTTTTTGCCCCATGCGCTATGCTCTATGCCCTGCGCGCCATGCCCTAAGCGTTATCTATCCGCAATTGAATAATTCCCACTTTGTCTCGCCTGAGCTCGTCGAAGGCCGAATTCCGCATTCCGAATTCATTGTCTCATCCTTTTTTCATCCTTTTTTCCAACCTTTGGGAGGTTTTTTATGCGACCGCGATTCTATATGTTCAATTCATCCCGCTGTAGCGCAAGACCGATCCGGATTATCCGCAGCATGGAAATCCAAACGAGGATTGCAAATAGTCAGGTGGCGATCCGGCTCGGTGCATGGTCGTCAACTTAAACATGGACCGAACAAATTTGGCGAAATTGTAGCGGCGGGGTTTATCCCCGCCAAAGCGGCGAATCACATCGTGATTCACGATTTATTCAAACGCGGGCCCAGCTAAAGCCTGCAGGCCGTTCCAGGCGGGGATAAACCCCGCCACTACAAAGTTAGCGTGTTAACACAGCATATAAGTAGAGAAGTACCATCCAGTATTTTTGATCAAATACAACAGAGTCAACGCTTATGCTTCTTTGCGGTAATCGTATCTTCGTAAGCGTACGATCAATTAATGTCATCAGACCTAAAGGAGGACATGACCATGAGACGAAAACCCATTGTCTGGTTGTTTGCGGCAATATTTCTGTTACCAGGTTTGGCAGGTGCGGTGAGCGAGAAGGATTTTGAAGCCCACACCACCGAAAATCTGATCAACCTGTGTACCGCATCGCCGGACGAACCATTGTATCACCAGGCCATCAATTTCTGCCACGGCTATCTGGTGGGCGCCTTTCATTACCATGAGGCGACTTCCATGGGGCCCGGGGGCGTTAAACTGGTTTGTGCGCCTGATCCACGGCCTTCACGTAATGCGACGATCGACAAGTTGATCGAATGGGCCAAATCCAATCCGCAGTACTGGTCTGAGCCGCCGGTCGAGACGGAATTCAGATTTTTGATGAAGCATTGGCCGTGCAGACCGTAATTGAGCGCAACGCGCTCAATTAGGGTGTTATTAGTTATTCGTTATTGGTTATTAGTTTTAAAGAAATGAAATCTGTTATCAGATCTCACTAATGGCAGACATATAAAATTAGGGCCTCAGCCAATTATAGTTTCGAATCCGCCGGGGCGGAATAACGATTAACGATTAACAAATAACGAATAACGCCTGAATGAGTGCTTTTTGCTCATTTGGGACCATAGAAAGGAGCAACTTATGAAAAAACTGTCATTAATCTTTCTGCTGATCATTTGCCTGGCGCTCGTTGGTTGTGCCGGCATGTCGGATACCGAACAGCGCACGTTGAGCGGCGCCGCCATCGGGACCGCCGCCGGCGGCATCGTCGGAGCCGTCGCCGGCAACACTGGAATGGGTATGGCTGTCGGTGCGGTCGCCGGAACAGCCGGCGGGTATCTTTACGATCATCACAAAAAGTCCCAGGAGAAAGCCTATGAGAAGGGCTTCAAAGACGGCCAGAAAAGCCAATAGACAGAGAGGACTCTGAAAAATGCCACAGACAGAAGAAATAGAAACTTTCGCATTCGACCAGCCGGGAAAGTACCGAATTCGGGTTCTGGGTATTTTGGACAAAAGCTGGTCTGAGAGACTGGGCGGATTGCGTATCAGACAATGCGAACCGGAGGATCAGGAAAAACCGGTCACGGAATTAATCGGCAAAATGCGGGATCAGGCGGAATTGTCCGGCTTGCTGAACACGCTTTACGAATTGCACCTGACGCTGCTGTCGGTGCAGCATTTAGGGAGTGACTACAAGAAAGAAGTTGAGAAGCAGGGAAGATGAGAAGGTGAGAAGGAAACACGAATTCGGCCTTCGACAAGCTCAGACGAGCCAAAGTCGGAATTCGGCCTTCGACGAGCTCAGGCGAGACAAAGTGGGAAAGACCGAGCATGGAGCATGGCGCAGAGGAAAAAAGGTGCGAAGGTGAGAAGATGAGAAGGTGAGAAAAACAGCTCACAGCTCATAGCTGATAGCTCATAGCTCAGAGGTCAGATGACAGAAGACAGAGGTCAGAGGATGAAGCAGAGAAATTGTAGTCTGTTATTCGTCATTGTTTATTGGGTTGAAAGGAATGAGTCCAATTTATTCTATGAGAAAGGATAGAAGATCAAAGGACGCGTGCGCCTGTGTCAATCGAGAAATTTCTTAAATCCAAAATCCGCAATCCAAAATCTAAAATCGAGAAACCCTATACCTTAGACCTAATTCAACAAGGAGGAATAGATCATGAAAATGAATCGTAGAAAATTCATCAAAAAATCAACACTGGCGGCTGCTGGTGTCGCGCTGCTGCCCGGACAGCTGCCGGCCCAAACCGAAAAGGCAGCCAAGCCGGCATCATCCGGGGCGGCTGCATCGGGAACCGGCAAGGTTCCGGACTTTGCTAAAGATCTGCTGCACTCCGATATGGACGGTATCGGGCCGGACGGCAAGCCGACAGGTCAGAGGGCAACCTACACCGGGGCATCCAAGGCGAATGCCAAGGCCGAGGAGGCCATGCGGCACAAGATGAAGCTCACCAAGGAAGAGCAGGCCATCCTGGACGGTAAGGAAGGCAAGGAGAAAGCCAAGCTCATGAAGATCCTGGTCACTTTCGGCAACGCCTTCGGCGCCGAGAAGCTCGTGGACCTCGGCGGCGCGCCGCACAGCAACATGTTCGTCGGCACCGCCTACATGGAGTCGATGATCAAGATGCTGGACCAATGCGCCAAGGCAGGCCTCAGATCCTATGCGCCCTACACGGTCAACCCGCGCCCCTATGACGTCTACAACGTTCAGAACAACCCCAAGGACATGACCATGATCTACGAGGGCTACCGGGGGGGGCAGTGGGATCTGGACTACGTCCACGTCCGCCTCGGCGCGCCGGACTTAAACTACAGAACCTGTGCCTGCTACCTGGACGAGGTCGGCAACGCGCCCAAGCCGGGCACCAATGTCGCCTGGGCGGAATCCTCGGCGGTAAACTACGGCAATTCCGTCCTCGGCATCCGAACCAACCGCAACGGCGCCGGCATGGATCTTATCCAGGCCATTCTACAAAAGGCGCCCAAGTTTGGTCTGATGACTGACGAAGGCCGCATGGCCAAGTGGCTGGTGGAGGTCAAGACCTCCAAGGAACCGGACTGGGGTGCTGTCGGTACCGCCATCGGGCGCAAGTGTGTCGAGGATGTTCCCTATGTCACCGGCCTCGAGAAATACTTCAAGGGCGGTAAGGTCACTCCCGACAACCTGCACCAGCTGAAAGCCATGGGCAGCGCCACCGCCTCCAGCGGCGCGGTGGGTCTCTACCACGTAGAAGGCGTAACTCCCGACGCCAAGGAGAAAGGGCGCAAGCTGCTGGCCAAAGACTACAAGACCTACGTCATCGACGACAAGGAGCAGGCGCGGATCATCGGTACCTTCCAAAACCTCTGGCCGGAAAAGGACGGCGATCCAACCGCCGCCTTCATCGGCTGCCCCCATAACACCTACCACGAAGTCATCAAGTGGGGAAAGCTCGTGACAGAAGCGCTGGATAAAGCCGGCAAGAAAAAGGCCGCCATCCCGGTTTATCTGTTCACACCCAACAAGGTGCGGGACCGTGCTATCGAGGAGGAGGGCGAACTGGTCAGCAAGATGAAGCGGGCCGGTATGCACGCCACCAACATGTGTGCCGTCTGCTATGCCGGCATGAAAGGCTTTTCCGAAAGGGTTCGTGGCGTCACGAACTCGGCCAAGACTCGGGTCTATTCCTCTATCCGGTACTTCCCGGACGACGTCCTGGTGGAAATCATCGTAACCGGGAAAATACCCAAGTCGGCGTAGTTGGGAATGAATATTGATCCGCCGAAGGCGGAATGGATAACAGCATTCAAAAAAAGCAGTTTCAATAAGGAGAAACACAATGGCTAAGAAAACATTTCAGGGGAGGCCTTTACTTCCCGGCAAACTCAAGGGAAAGGCGCTGGTATCGAAACAGCCGTTCAACACAACCAACTCTTATTTGAAGAACATGTTTGCAGGTGAAACAAAGACTGCGCCGTGCACGGATTCGTCCAACAAAGAACTGTACGAGAAAGACCTCAAGGGCGCCATCATCTGCACGCCCCAAACCGTCGGCTCCACTATGGGGGCCGGGTGCATTATGGGCATGAACGACCTCGGCGTGGGAGCGAAGGCCTTCCTGTTCTCATCGCACATCGACAGCATTGCCGCCGGCGGGCTCATCATCGACGACGTCTGGAACGAGCGGCGGGTCATTACAGTCGACCTGCTTGGCGACGAATTTCTCAAGACCGTCAAGACGGGCGATCCCATCGCCATTCACGAGGACGGTACCGTGGAGGTCGGTTAGCGAGATTGTTGTTGAGCAATGTCGAGCTCTGGACGGACCCGAATTTAACAGGGACGTTTCGGATAACTCCCTGATTCAAAATACCTTTTGATTGGTGTTATGACCGGCAAACGAAGCCCATTTACGAGGAGAAAAAAATGAACAGAAGAGAATTTATAGGAACATTAGTGGCTGCCGGCGCAACGTTGGCTGCAGTTCCTTCGGTGGTGCTCGCCGAAGGAGGCAGTGGCGCTTCGTCATCCCCAAAACCAGGATCTAAACATGTAGCGGGAGTTATCCCAGTGACAGCCCTCAACCATGTCGCCCTCGAAGTGCCCGACCCGGCGCGCTCGGTAGCGTGGTACCAGAGACTGTTCGGCCTGCCGATTGTTGCACGTCACAAGAACGGCACGGTTGTCCTCCGCGTCGGTGACGGACCCCAGTCCCTGATGATCAGCGGGGGCGGTGACGGGCGGCCCCGCATCAAGCACTTGTGCCTGGGGGTCGATCAATTCGATCCGGATCGTGCGGTCAAGATTCTCAAGCGGAACGGCTTTGCCGAGGCAGTTACACCCGGCATAATGAAGTTCACACGCCGCGACCGGGACGGCACGACTGAACTATTTTTTGGTGACTCCCAGGGTCTCGTTATGCAGTTGCAGGACAACTCATATTGCGGTGGCTCGGGCCCGCTCGGTAATCAATGCGGCGACATACTCAAGCCAGCACCGCATAAAGGGCTGCTGAAGATTACCGATCTGAACCACGTGACCTGTTTCGTGACCGACATGGGTTCTGATGTCCACGCGTATCAGGCGCTCTTCGGCTTCCAGATCGACACCTTCCAGGGCCCGACCCCGATTCTTCGTGTCGGATCGGGGAACCAGCAGCTCATCCTTGTCGGCGGTTTCAACTGGCCGGGCGGCAATCAGATCGATCACGTCTGCTTCGACGTTGAAGACTTCGACGTTAAGCGCATCTCCAAGGTGCTTAATGGCTACGGTGTGAAATTCCGAGGCCAAACGATGCGCGCCAAAGGACCGATGGTATCCTATTGGACCAGACGATTACCTGACCGTGGCGGCGACCCCAATGGAACCGCCGAGTTCTACTTCAGCGATCCCGATGGGATCTATCTCCAGCTTCAGGATGCCCGGTACTGCGGCGGATCGGGATACCTCGGCGACAAGTGTGGCACCCCGGAGCACCCGACCGGTCGCGGCCAACACCATGGTCACTGATCTCTCGGATGGTGAACCCGAAAGGAGCTAAAACCAATTGACGTTTAAGGAAATGGAATCATCGACTAACAGAGGGAGGAAAAGATCATGACTGATAAAACTGAAGATGCATTTAAAATGAATCGTAGAAAATTCATTAAGCGCTCAACCATGGCGGCGGCGGCCGTCACCCTGCTGCCCAAACAACTGCCGTTACAAACCGCTGACGCTGCTGCACCGGCAGATACCGGTGCATCCGGGGGGGGTAAGCTCCCAGATTATGCGGGGAAGATGCTGCACTCCGACATGGGCGTGCAATCCGGTCGGAAAGCTGCCATGCCTGATCCAAAAAAGCCCTACCAGATGCCCCTCACCAAGGAGGAGCAGGACATCCTGAACGGCTCCAAGGGGAAGGTCATTGCCAAGATCATGAAAACCATCGTCGCCCACGGTAACGCCTTTGGTGCCGACAAGCTCGTGGAGCTTGGCGGTGCGCCTCACTCCTCCATGTATTTCGGTACGGGATACATGAAGGCGCTGATCGATATTTTCGATGAGTGCGCCGATGCCGGGCTCAGGGCCTATAGGCCTTACACGGTCAACCCGCGCCCCTACGACGTCTACAATGTGAACAATAATGCTAAAGACATCGAGCTGATATATGAAGGATACGCGCTTCAGCGAGATGTGGATTACATCCACTCCCGACTCGGCTCACCCGACTTAAACTACAGAAGCTGTGCCTGCTATCTGGACGAGGTGGGTAACGCACCCAAGCCCGGGACCTACGTGGCCTGGGCAGAATCCTCTGCCGTAAACTACGGTAATTCCGTTCTCGGACTTCGGACGAACCGCAACGCCACCGGAATGGAACTGTTGTGCGCCCTTCTGGGAAAGGCGCCCCGTTTCGGTCTCATGACCGACGAGGGCCGAATGGCCAAGTGGCTGGTGGAGGTGAAGACCACAAAGGAACCCGACTGGGGTGTTGTGGGAACCGCTATCGGGCGCAAGTGCGTCGAGGACGTGCCATACATCACTGGCCTCGAAAAATACTTCAAGGGCGGCAAGGTCACAGCCGACAACCTGCACCTATTGAAAGCTATGGGAAGCGCAACCGCCTCCAGCGGCGCGGTCGGATTGTACCATGTAGAAGGCGTTACCCCCGATGCCAAGGATAAAGGGAAAAAATTATTGGTCAAAGGTTACAAGACCTACGTTATCGACGACGCCGAGCAGGCCCGCGTCCGGGGCACTTTTAAAAACCTCTGGCCGGACAAAAACGCCGATCCCACGGCCTGCTTCATCGGTTGTCCGCACAACACGTACTATGAGGTCGTCAAATGGGGCAAAATGGTCACCGAGGCGCTAAAGAAGGCCGGCAAGAAAAAGGCCGCAATCCCGGTATACATGTTCATGGCAAATGTAGTGCGAGCCAAACTCATTGAGGAAGAGCCCGAATTGGCCGGGGCGATGAGGCGGGGCGGCATGCTGCCGACCAACATGTGCAGCGTGAGCTACGCGGGCATGAAGGGTTTCTCCGAAAGGGTTCGTGGCGTCACAAACTCGGCCAAGACCCGGAACTATTCCTCCATCCAGTATTTCCCAGACGATGTGCTGGTAGAAATCATCGTGACGGGCAAGATACCCAAGCGTGCGTAAATTTCGGGCTGACAAGAATAAATAGCGACTATCAAACAAGCGATTCAATATAGGAGAAATAAAATGGCTAAAAAAACATTTCAGGGGAGGCCTCTACTTCCCGGCAAACTCAAGGGAAAGGCGCTGGTCTCACATGCAGCGTTCAACACGAGCGGATCATACCTGGAAAACATGTTTGCCGGCAAAACCGATGGCGCACCCTGCACCGATGCGGCCAACAAGGAACTGTACAAAAAAGACCTCAAAGGAGCCATCATCTGCACCACCCAGACCGTTGGTTCGACCCTGGGCGGATGTGTCCTGATGGGCATGAGCGAACTGGGGGTCGGTCCCAAAGCCATGCTGTTCGCCTGGCACATCGACTCCGTCTCATCAGCCGGTCTATTCATGAATGACATCTGGAAAGGAAAACGAATTATCACTGTCGATATGCTCGGCGACGAGTTCCTAAAAGCCGTCAAAACGGGTGATCTCATTGCGATCCATGAGGACGGCACCGTGGAGGTGGGTTAGCGAGGCCGGCAACGCAAATTATGGAGGTAATGAACATTGATTCCTCCAAAGGCGGACTGCACGCATCGAACGTCCAATCCTCCTGCGGCGGACTAATGAGCATCGAACATCGAATAATGAATTCTATCCATTTAATTTCATTTGACAGGATCAACTGGATCAACAGGATAGGGTCTAGCTTAGAATAAAATCCTGTTAATCCTGTTATCCTGTCTAAATCAATGTAGTTTAAAAGAGGAGGAAATAGAATGAACAGAAGAGAATTTTTAGGGACAGTCGCCGCCGCCGGCGCCACGCTGGCAGCGAGCCGAGCGATCGCCGGGCCGGCAACTTCCGGGTTGCGTAGCAATTTCGCTTTTAAGAAGGAAGATACGCCAGTGATCCTCGAGGTTGCTGTCAACGGGTCGGCCACCAAGAAGGTCAACGCTGCTGCTCCGGAGACGCCGGCCGAAATCGCACAGCAGGCGATTGAATGTCTGGATGCGGGCGCGACGATCGTCCACGCGCACACCAACAAGCCGATGGAGGACGCGGACGCCGCTGCCCAGGTATACATCGAGGCCTTCGAGCCGGTTCGCCGAAAGCACCCCCACGCGATCCTTTACCCGACGGCGAATTTTAGCCCGGCCGTGTATCGCAAGCAGCGGACGCCATGGCGTCCGGAAATCCAGAGCGGGCATTACCGGAAGATGGCCGAAGCCGGCGCTGCCAATATGGTGTTGTTGGACACCGGGGTCGTTCCGATCGCGGTCTACGATGAGAAGGGCATGATAACCAAGAAGGGTTTCTGGTGGTATGGCTTCTGGCCCGGTGATCAAGAAATCGTCCTCGACGTCTGCAGGGACCTCGGCACTGGGGCCTCGATCTCGGTGTTCGAGCCCGGCTGGATGAAGAATGTCGTCGCCATGGCAAGAGCAGGCATCCTTCCCCGCGGGGCCAAGGTCATTATGTACTTCGCCGATTATGGTTGGGCGGGCATGGCGCCGCCGATCCCGGAAGCGTTGCAGCTCTATCTTCACATGATCGAAGGGCTCGACCTCAAATGGTCGGTGGGCATGGTCGGTGGCGACATCATGAATACGCCACTTGCCCGCATGGCGCTCGAGCGGGGCGGCAACTTCCGCGTCGGCCTCGAGGACTGGTGGACAGGCCTCAGCAATCTGGAGCAGGTGAAGCGGGCCAAGGTACTGATTAACAAGGTCGGCCGGCCCATCGTAACCGGGGCGGATGCAATCAAATATCTGGATATACCGTTTCCGGCAACGAGGCCCAAAGCTTAATCGACTGGGAGTGAAAAAAATTCACCTTTAATTTGACCCAAACAGATTAACTTATCACGCTGTTTTCCTTGTAGCTAGGTTTCAGGTGTCAGGTTTCGGGTGTCAGTATTCAGTGCCGCCGCTGGCCTGAAAAGTTTACACACATCGGGGAGGGCGGCCAACCTAATCAACGAAGGAACTTTGAACAAAAAGGAGAATGCAATCATGACTTCAGAAATGAAAGAACAGGATGTACAAGGTATCAATCGACGTAATTTCCTGATGGCCGGAGCGGCAGGCGCGGCCGGCATTGCGGTTACCGGTTTGGGTATGGGCAAGGCTTCGGCGAAAACGATCATCCCCGATCAGGAGAAACTCTGGACCAACTCCAAAACAGGACGACGGGTCGCCATCATCAACGATGCAGCCCTTCAGATCGGTCCCCCCCTGGCCATCAATCTCGCCAAGGTCGGTCATGACCTCGTTATCGCCCAGCCGGCCAAAGGACTGGTCAAGGAACTCGAGGGTCACGGTGCCAAGGTTGTCGTGGTCGAAGGTGTGGAGCAGGAAGGCCCGAACGACGAGTCACACCCGGAACACGCCAAAAAGTTCGTCGATGCGGCCATGAAGAACTTCGGCGGCTTCGACTCGGCCTACTTCCGCACAGCCAAGCACGGGGGCGCTGATATCTTCAACTCGAAGACGAAGGACCTGCAGGCGTCTTTCGAATCGAACTTCCTGGCCGTTATTTACGCGCTTCAGGCGGTGCTGCCACCACTCATGGATGCGGGCCAGGGTCAGGTCCTGATCCTGACCAGTGCCTCTGCGGTAAGGCCCTACTACGACTTCCTCGGATACACTGCCATGCGCGCAGCGGCCAACCAGGCGATCCAGGCCGCAGCAATGTCGGCAGCGCCCAAGGGTGTCTGCGTCAACGCATTCGGGACGAACTTCCTGAACTATCCGGACGCCGTAAACTCTTACGGTGGTAAAGATAAGATGGCGGCGGTCGCGAAACGCATTCCGCTCGGTCGCTTCGGCGAGCCGGAGGAGATGGCGCACGTCGCGACGGCGTTCCTGGACGGCAAGAATATGTTCACGACCGGTCAGGAGATCATGATCGCCGGCGGCTACAACCGCGCACTCGACAGCGTCAAGCCCACTTGATGACGAAGCCATAGGCTGGGTCGATGAAGACGGCCCAAGGAGATCGCCCTTTGCATCAGCTGTCGTTCTCGTTGGGCCCAGCAAGTTATCTCCATCAACCTGTGTGCTACAACAATGACACCACCGGCAGTTTCTTCCCGGCAGTCGGCGGACATTAAAATCCCTTGGATTCGCGCACTTTGAAATAGTGGGCTGGGTTTTGGATTCAGGGTTCCTCGTTCAAGGTTCAGGATTCAGATTTCTCGGTTCCAGGTTCAACGTTCCCGGTTCAAGGTTGAAGGACGAAAACCTACTACTAAAACACTCAACATTTGAACCCGGAACTTTAGACTCTCAAACGCTGAACCTTATTTTTTGAATGTAGGCACAATTCCTAATAACCGATCTTACCGACGGAGGCAGGAAATTGAGAAGATCTATCATCTTAACAGCCGCGATATTGCTGTTTTGCAGCTAAATTGCATATGCCGAGAAAGATTGCACCACCAAGTATCAGGAGATTCAAGATAGAATATCCGAGGAAGAAATAACGCAAGAAGAAAAGAAGAAAGCTTATATTCGGCTTTCTGATGCCGAAAATCTTTACAATGCCGGCAATGCCGAGGAAGTAAAGAGATAGAAATGCGAACTACTGACAGAAAAAAAATTTGGATTACCACGGCGCTGCTGACCTTGGCAACCGCCCTCCTCAAAACGGTTCGCGAGATGCGATCCGCAGCTCGATATGAAGGATGGTAAAATCTGCAAGAACACGCTTTGAAATCGATGATCCTCAAGAGTGGCAATGACGAGAGCTTTGGCCCGCAAAACCACGGTCATTTCAACAACTACTGATCATCGCAAAAACTACAGGAGTAGACCATGAAAACCTTTAACTTTATTTCTTTTGTTTTGCTGCTGTCAGTCCATGTGTTTTTCATCAGTACGGTTGCGGCAGAGGAGAAAACGGTCGACGCTGATAAAATTGAAAGGCTGGAGCAACTCATCAAGGCACAACAGCAACAGTTGGAATATTTGCAGCAGCAGGTGAACGAAATGAAAAAAGCCGCCGACGGCGTGAAAGCGAAAGCCGAAGAAGCCAAGGCAGCGGCCAACCAAGTCGCCGAAGATATGGAACGTCGTGTCGACACTAGCAGCACAGCCAGGATAGCCCTCGATCAACCGCCTAGTCATGATAAAGTAATTGCTTCAGGTGGCGGGGAGCGGATGAGGCTGTCCATCAACGGGTTTGTCAACCGGGCGGTGAACATCGTCGACGACGGCAAGAACATCGATGCATACTTCGTCGACATCGACGACGCCGAGAGCCGGGTCAACTTTGTCGGCACCGCCAGGGTCAACGACGACTTGACGCTCGGCTCGAGGATTGAACTCACAATTGCGCCGAATAAATCCGGAAACGTCAATCAGCGTGAGCAAGAAATTGACAACATCTTCGAACAGCGCTGGACGGAGGCCTCCCTTTTAAGCCGGCGTTTCGGAAAGCTTTCCCTGGGTAAGGGCAGCGTAGCCGCTTATGGCACAGTCGGCGCAGATCTATCCCGAACCAGTGTGATCTCATACGCGAACATCATAGACACCGCCGGAGGGATGCTGTTCCGGCAAAAAAGTGATGACAGCCTCACGGATATCAGGATCGGTGATGCCTACAACAGTTTCGACGGTTTGCTGCGAAAAAACAGGTTGCGTTACGATACGCCCGTATGGCATGGATTCCACCTGGCCGCTTCAGCTTTCAGCGAGCAGCGCTATGATGCTGGATTATTTTGGGGCGGAAAGGGTTACGGCCTCAAGGCCGTCGCCGGCGCGGGCATCACGGATCCCAACGAGGACGCCACAGGTCTTCAGTACGGTGGCTCCTTTTCGATATTGCATGAGGACAGCGGCTTGAATTTCACCTTGTCTTCCGGTAAGCTGGAGCGTGATAACCAGAGCGATCCCTATAACTTTTACGGCAAGGTCGGATGGCTGGCAAATTTCGTTCCTGTCGGCTGGACGGCTTTTGGTGTCGATTATACCCGCTCGATGTATCTTCCCACCGAAGACGACGACAGCTATTCCATCGGGGTGGCGGCGGTCCAATCATTCGAGAAGTACGGCACGGAAGTCTACGGGCTGTATCGTCTGCATTCGCTCGATCGGGATGTTGAGCCCAGCGTGCATGATATCAACCTGGTTTCAATCGGAACCAGGGTGAAGTTCTAATGGGTACATTTAATACACTGAGACAAAAAACGCTGTGGATCGGACCCGTACTGGCGGCATTGATGGCGGGCTGCGCTGGCATCGAGCCTTATGAACCTTATGACTACCGGCAGGACGGTCCCAAGCAAGGTTTGATTTCCGGACCGACGGGTGAATTTGTCATCTTCCGCAAGCCGGACGACACAGAAAAGACGGACGGGGAGGAGGAGAAGAAATCGTCTCAAAACGCTGAACAATGACATTAAGTTTGAGATAGAAGTTGAGAAGGTAAGAAGGTAGGAAGGTGAGAGGGTGAGAGGACGGGAAATAGAAAATAGAGAATAGAGAACAGAGAATAGGAAATAGAGAATAGAAAATAGAGAACAGAGAATAGAAAATAGAAAACAGAAAATAGGAAGTTGAGAAGATGAGAAGGTGATAAGGAAAGAAGGAAAGAAGGTAAGAAGATGAGAAGATGAGAAAAAAGCTCATAGCTCATAGCGAACCGAAGGAAGTTGCGTCGAGCCTGGAGCTTGGAGTATAGGGCCATATACCTTACACCTTAAACCTTACACCATATACCCTGCTGATAGATGATAGCTCAGAGGGTGAAGCAAAGGATTGTTATAAGTTATTCGTTACACCTTATACCTTAAACCATATACCCTAAACCTTTGAACCTAGAACCCAGAACCTCTGAACCTTTGAACCCAGAACCCTGAACCTTTGAACCCGCAAACCTTTGAAACTCAATCGACAAAGGAGAAATAGACCATAAATCGCAGAGGATTCATCAAACAATCAACTACAGAAAACCAAACGAAGGCAAATAGGTCTCCGAGTCAAAAAAATTCAACTGTCGATCCGGAGCCACAAAATAAAAAACTGAAGACATTGTCCTCGACAAATAAGCATCGAAAGGAGAAATAAATCATGGATCGTAGACAATTCATCAAACGATCAACGTTGGCATGCGGAGCGGCAGCACTTCTGCCGGGCCACGTCCTCATTGCCGAGGCGGCAGCTCCCGCCCAGGCAGCGCAGACCGAAACCGCCTCGACAGAATCCGGCGTGCACCATGTGCTCACCAAGCAGACCGGCACGCCGGACCACGCGCTCTATACCGAACGCCAGTCCGACATGCTGGGGCTCGGGCCCGACGGCAAGCCTGTTCCCGGCTACAAGGCCACCGGCGTCGGTGTGACCCCCGCCAAGACCGGCCACGATCCGTCAAAGCCGCCGCACCAGATGAAACTGACCAAGGAGGAGCAGGACATCCTGGACGGCAAGAAGGGCAAAGCACTGGCCAAGGTGATGAGAACCGTCGTCGACCACGGCAACCTGTTCGGTGCCACCAAGCTGGTCGACCTCGGGGGCGCCCCGCACACCTCGTTTTTCACCGGCACCCCAGCGATGGCGCCGCTTATCGAGGCTTTCACGGAATGCGCCAACGAGGGGTTGAAGGCGTATGCGCCGTACACCATCAATCCGCGGCCCTTCGATCTGTACAACGTGCAGACCGAGCCGGACGAGCAGAATATGATCTTCGAGGGCTATCCGCTGCAGACGGAGATCGATCACCTGCATGTACGACTGGGCGGGCGGAACCTCGATACCCGCAGCTGCATGTGCTACGTGCCTGAGGTCGGCAATGCGCCGAAGAAGGGCACCTTCGTTGCCTGGGCTGAATCCTCGGCGGTCAACGCCGGAAACTCCATCCTTGGCATCCGCACCAACCGCAACTCCTGCGGTATGGACCTGATGTGCGCCATTCTGGGTAAGGCGCCGTATTTCGGTCTCATGACGGACGAAGGCCGCAAGGCCAAGTGGCTGATCGAGGTGAAGACAAAGGGGGAACCCGACTGGGGTGTGCTGGGCGGTGCCATCGGCGAGAAGTGCGTCGAGGACGTGCCATACATTGTCGGTATCGACAAGTACTTCGATGGCAAGATCACGCCCGAGAACGTTCACAAAATGAAGGCCATGGGCGCGGCTACCGCCTCGAACGGCGCGGTCGGTCTGTACCACGTCGATAAGTTGACCCCGGACGCGCTGGATCACGGGCGCGAACTGCTGGCCAAGGGTTATCAGACCTACGTAATTGATGACGCGGAGATCGAGCGGGTGCGCGATACCTACCCGAACCTCTGGCCGAAGAATGTCAAAAAGCCGAACCGCGCCTATATCGGGTGCCCGCACAATACCTACCAGGAGATGGTAAACTGGAGTACCCGGATCCACAAAGAACTCAAGAAGCGGGGCCTCAAGAAGGTCGCGATTCCGACGCACTTGTTCCAGGCGACCGTGGTACGGAATCACATGTTCCACGAGCATCCGGTGATGACGCGGGACTTGCACAAGGCCGGCGTGACGTTTACGAACACCTGCGTCGTCTGCTTCAGCGGCCTGAAGGGCTACAGCAAGACGGAGTTCGGGGTCACCAACTCCAACAAGACCCGCAAGTACTCGAACTCGATCTACGTCTCGGACGACCACCTGATTGAGGCCATCATGACCGGCGAACTACCCGCTTGAGCGTCTGGGTACCGATAACCCGATTGCGACGGGCCGTGCAACCCGTGGCCCGGCAATGAGAAAAAAAGATTACTAAATGACGAGATAGAAAGGAGATAATCCATGGCAAAGCAAACATTCCAGGGCCGCCCCGTGGTCGCCGGAGACATCAACGGCAAAGCACTATTATCGAAGCAGCCCTTCAACCCGACGTCCTCCTATATTGAGAATATCTGGGGCGGGGCGACCGACAAGGCTCCCTGCACAGACCAGGATAACAAAGATCTCTATAAGAAAGACCTAAACGGTGTGATCCTTTGTACTTCGCAGTGCATCGGTTCAAGCATGGGCGGCGCCGCGTTCATGGCCGTGGCAGGTTTGGGCGTGGCGCCCAAGGCGATGCTCTACGCGCACCACATCGATGCGGTGTCCGCGTCGGGCATCGTCATGGCGAATGTGTGGCAGGAGAAGCCGATCATCACCGTCGATCTGCTCGGAGACGATTTCCTTAAGGCCGTGAAGACCGGCGATCCGGTCACCGTCAAAAACGATGGGACCGTCGAGGTTGGTTGACGAGGCCAAAGGCATGGGGGCTGTAAATCGCGGCTGCTGGTAAGAGGCAGTCATCCTCTGTATCAAAGGAGTTGGTTAGGAACACTTGGAGTGCTGGAGTATTGGAGTGATGGAGTGATACCGATTTCGGATTTAAAGTGCATAGCGCATAGAGCAAAGCGCATAGAGTAAAATCAGATAGTTGTCCATCATTCGTAAAAAGTACTAAGAATGCTCAAACAAAAAGGAGAACGTTATCATGACTACAGACATGAAAAAACAGGATCGGAAAAAGGCTAATCGCCGTCAATTTCTACTGGTCGTGACGGCCGTAATTGTTGCTGTCGGCCTGGTTATAGGCACGGCTTCGGCGAAGACAATCATCCCAGGCAAAGATCTCAAGACCAACGCGACTAAGGGCGGCAAGCGCGTCGCTATCATCAACGATGCGTTGATGCAGCTCGGCCCGCCGATTGCCCTCATGCTGGCCGAACGAGGCCACAATCTCGTGATCGCGCAGCCGGCCGAAGGTCTTGTAAAGGCTTGCGAGGCCGCCGGCGCAAAGGTCATCGTGGTCCCCGGCATTGAGCAGGAAGGCCCGAACGACGAGAGCCAGCCCGGTTCCACCCAGAAGCTGGTCGATGCGGCGATGAAGCATTTCGGCGGTTTCGACTCGGCTTACATCCGGACTGCGATCCACCACAAGGGCGATGTCCTGGAAACGACCGCTGAAGGCATGCAGAAAATTTATGAGTCGAATTTCCTGGCGGTACTCTATGCGCTTCAATCTCTGATGCCGCCCCTCATGGAAAAGGGTGCCGGGCAGATCCTGGTCCTGACCAGCGCGACCGGCGGCAAGCCCTACTACGACATGGTCGGCTACAGCGCCATGCGCTCGGCAGCAAACATGTTGATCCGCTGCGCCGCCATGACGGGCGCGCCGAAAGGAGTTGTCGTCAACGCCATCGGCACGAACTTCATGAACTACCCTGACGCAGTGAAGACCCTCGGCGGCAAGGACAAGATGGCGATCATCTCCAAGAAGATCCCCGTGGGACGTTTCGCTGAAACGGAGGAAGTGGCGCACACCGCCGTCAGCCTGCTCGACGGGCGCAACATGTTCTCCACCGGCATGTTCTTCGCCACAGCCGGCGGTTACAACATCAAGTCCGATGCGGCTGCGGACATGGCCAAGTAGTCGTGCGTTAAGCTGGCCGGAGACTGAGAGTGGAGATAAAAGAGACACCTTAACCCTAACATTGCATAGTCTCTTGAGTCCGAACAGATGCTGGATGCTGGTTGCTGGATCCTCGATGCTGGATGCTGGATGTAAAAGAGCGGTGTTCGGCATTCGGTATTCGGCATTCGGTATCGGTATAACGTATGAAGTTTAGACAGTTACCAACTCAGTTTTGCGCAATTTGCGCAAAACATTTGTTGGCATCTTGGTAAAGCACTAACAAACAAGCATTTACATAGATTTGAATTGAATTCAACTTTGTCACGACGGTAATTTGGTTTGAGACATTTGAATTTTGGAATTTCGGATTTGTTTCGTATTTCGATTTTCGAGTTTCGTATTTCCGGTTTATCCGGGTTAGGGTGTAGGGTATGCAGAAGGTATAAGGTTTAGGGTGTAAGGTATTAGGTGATCAAGAAACTGGATTCTGGATGCTGGATGCTGGATGTTGGATGCTCGATCCTGGATACTGGATGCTGGATACTTGATGCTGGATGCTCGATGCTGGATACTGGATGCAGGATGCTGGATGTTGGATGCTTGATGCTGGATACTGGATACTCGATTCTGGATGCTGGATAAAAAAGTTATATAGGGTTGAATGACCGTGCTGTTTTTTTTCAATCCGCAATCCGCATTCCGCAATCCGAAATCGAAGGGCTGGATCCTTGATCCTCGATGCTGGATACTGGATGCTCGATTCTGGATGCTGGATTAAAAAAGTTACATAGGGTTGAATGACCGTGCTGTTTTTTTTCAATCCGCAATCCGAGATCCGCAATCCGCAATCGAATTGCTGGATAACCAACTCTATACGATCGGTGAATTCTACGGTTATCCAGTATCCAGGAACCAAAATCCAGAATCGGACACTAATAGCGGCGGTCTTCTTTACAGCTGCTAAGAATGATTCCAAAATATTATGCAACTATTGGGTTAACCCGGCAGCTGATTTAACAGATTAAATATCGTTGATGGAGGGAAAAGCAATGAAACTGAAGTATCTGGCCAGATGCGTGGGTATGGTGTTGGCGGTGTTGGTGTTTTTGGCAGGAGACACCTACTGCTGCACCCGAATATTCTGGAATACCAACCCGGATCTGATGATTGTAGGGCGCACCGAGGACTACATTACCGCCTCGCACCCGACATTCGTAGCAACGCCGCGTGGCGTTAAGCGGTGGGGCACAGCAGACCAAACAAAGAGACCGCGGTCAATTAGCTGGACGGTCAAGTACGGTAATGTCGCCATCTATGAGAACAACCGGTTTCCGAACGACGGCATGAACGAGGCCGGCCTTACGGCCCGCACGCTCTACTACTTGCAAGGCGACCCGAATGAGATTGTGGCGCCGGGCACCAAGAAGAAGGAGCTTGACGAAGATCATTGGGTCAGCTTCGTGCTTGACAACTTTGCCACGGCTGCGGAAGCCGTCGACGCCATCCGGAGTCAGGTGTATATCGTGTCCGTCGTAGGAAGGAAGGGCTCGGGCTACAGCTATGCCACGCCGAAACATCTCGCGATGGCGGATGCCACGGGTGATTCAGCCATTGTCGAAATCCAGGACGGCAAGGTGGTGATCTTCCACGGCCGAGAATTCACGATTTTGACGAACAATCCCTCATATCAGGAGCAGCTCGCAAACGCCGCAAAGTATAAGAACGTACAGCAAGACAAACTCCCCGTCAGCTGGTCGGGCGCCGACCGCTTCGTGCGTGCCGATTACTTCCTGCGGCATTTCCCGAAACCCAGGAAGAACGACGCGCCAACTGCTTACGGCTTCATGTACTCCGGGCTTTCCTCCGTTGTGATGCCGGCGGGCCTGCCGTCACCTGAAGAGGATGTTGAGCTCATCAAGAAGCTTGTCGCAAACCTCACGGATCCCAACGAGACCTACGGCGGAGCCAGTACCTACTGGCAATCGATTTCTGATCTGACCAATAAACATTATCGTTTCAAGTCACTGATTGCCCCATCCGACGTGCATTTCGACTTCGACGACTACAATTTCGCCGAAGGGCAGCCGGTTCGACTCGTCAAGCGGATCGACCGCTATGCTCAGAAAGGATGGAGCGGCGATGTGATCCCTCATCTGGTCAAGATCGACGGAGACATCTACGGCCAGTCTATCGAGTAAGGAGAAATCAATGCGAACAACTGACATACAAAAAGTTTGGATTGTCCCGGCTTTGCTGGTTTTGGCCATCATCCTCCTGCATCCAGTGCCCGCGTCGCTCGCCGACCTGTCCGTACAGCAACTAGGAGTCCTCGATACCGTGGATAAGGTGGCGCCCACCGTCGAGAAGATCGCCAAGAAGCTCTGGGTGTTATCCGAAGTTTCACTCCTCGAAATCAAGTCGTCCGCCTACCTAAAAGACATGTTGAAGAAAAACGGTTTTGCCATCACCAGCGAAAAAGCCGCGGGTGTTCCCACGGCTTTCATCGCGCAATACGGAAAGGGCAAGCCCAAACTCGGCATCCTGCTCGAGTATGACGCCCTGCCTGACCTGGGCAACGAGCTGGTACCAACGAAACAGCAGCGCAAAGACGGCGTAACCGCGGGTCACGGCTGCGGCCACAACCTGATCGGTGCCGGGGCGATGGGGGCCGCACTGGCGATCAAAAACCTGATGGAAGAAAAGCGCATTCCCGGTACTCTGCGCGTCTATGGGGCCGCGGCCGAGGAATCCGAAGGCGCCAAGGTATTCATGGCCCGCGAAGGGGTGTTCGATGATCTTGACGCCATGCTCCATTGGCATCCCATGGATATCGCCCACGTGGCCAAGGTGCGCATGGCGGCCGCCCAGCACATGTATATCGAATTCAAGGGCAAGGCGGCGCATGCCGGCATGTATCCCTGGCGGGGCCGCAGCGCCTTGGATGCCGTTGAAATCCTACTTCACAGCGTGAACCTGATGCGGGAGCACGTGGAACCGACGGCGCGTATTCATTACATCATCAAGGCGGGCGGCAAAGCACCGAATGTCGTTCCGGATCGGGCAGTGGTTTTGCTCACCTACCGGGATGCGGATCGCGAGCGGGTCAACCAGGGCATCGCCTGGATCAAGGACATGGCAAAAGGCGCAGGCCTGGCCACCCAAACAGAAGGCCTGGCGGTGGACTATTTCGGCATGCACGACACCCTGCCGAACACCCCGTTTGCCGACCGGATGCAGAAGCATTTCAAAACCGTGGGCCTGCCGAAATACACGGCGGATGAGCAAACCTTTGCCAAAAAACTCCAGGTAGCGGCTGGATTGAAACCGACAGGAATGGCCAAGCAGATTGAGCCCATTCCGGACGAACCCAGAAGGGGTGGGTTCAGCGACGTCGGCGATGTCAGTTACATCACGCCGACCATGGGCATCACCGTCCCGACGTTCCCGCAGGGAATTCCTCTGCATACATGGATGGCCACTGCCAGCAACGGAACCAGCATCGGCTTTAAGGGAGCCGTCACCGCATCAAAGGTCCTGGCACTCACCGGCATCGATCTGCTCACAGATGCTGAGTTTCGCAAGCAGGTGAAGGCGGATTTCGACAAACGGACTGAGGGTTTTAAGTACAAATCACCGATTTCCGACATCTTCAAAGAGCCCGCCGGCCTGCCTGACGATATGCGAAGCCACGGAACCCGGGCTCAGTTGAAAACAACGATTCTCAAGAGCGGCGGCGATGACAGTTTTGGACCGCATGACCACGGCCACTTCCACAGCCATTGATCGACTAAAGAAAGGATAATCACATGAAAAATTTAGGCAGATTTTTGAAAGTTCTGACTTTAATGACTTTGATGCTCTATTTTGTCGGGATCGCGGTGGCCGAGAGCAAGTACACCGTTCCTCAGACCGTGAAGGACTGGGTGTCCAAAGGCAAATTCATGAAATTTGAGGGGCTTGATATCTTTGTCCATTCATCAGGCAAGGCACCGGTTGAAGGCGACGGCGTGCTGGTTGTGCACGGCTATCCTGGTTCTTCGTGGGACTTTGCCAATGTGGTAAGCCCAGTCGCCAAAAAGACCAAGATCGTTGTCCCCGACATGATTGGCTTTGGCCAGAGCGACAAGCCCAAGACGGGAACCTACAAGGATAATTTCTCGCTGATGAGACAGGCCGACATGTACGAGGCCGTGGCGAAAGCCGAGGTATTGAAGGAAGTTATTCTGGTCGCCCACGATATGGGCCAGACCGTCGGCCTGGAATTGATGACACGTCACGACGAAGGAAAACTGTCCTTCAAGATTCGCCATGCTATCCTGCTGAACGGCTCTTCGTTGGTCGACATGGTTCAACTGGTGCCATTGCAAAAGGAACTGCTTAAAAAACCAGACAAGGCTGCAACCGAGCATCTCGATTTCAAGGAGTTCGCCGAGGGTTTGCGAAGCTCGTACGGCAAGGGAAATGCAACCGATGAAATCCTGAATGCCCAGACGGCGCAGGTGTTTGCCAAGGATGGTGATTTGGTCATAGCGCAGATCCTCCGCTACCTGATGGAGCGAAAGGAGTTCTACGACCGCTGGATCGGTACCTTCGCTCATTTCCGCACGGCGCCGCTCAGCATTTACTGGGGTGTGCAGGATCCGGTCGCTGTCGTGGCTATGGCCGACCGAATCAAGACCTGGAGTCCGCGGACAGACCTCTACAAGGTCCAGAGTTCAGGTCACTGGCCGTCAATCGAAGTTCCGGACATCATCGCCGGAGCGATCCTTGCTCGGCTTCCGCTCTACAGGTAATCGGTCTCAACGACCCGTTAGGAGAAAAAAATGGATATATCAAACGAACTTATTCTGGAATACCTGAAAATAGAAGGCGCGGTGCATGCGGGTATTGCCACACCGGAAACCTTGGCAGGCGGTCCGCCCTCTACGGATTTGTCTTATGTCATGCCGAGCGCAAAATCCGCGATTGTGTTTGCCTTGCCTTTGAAGCTGGATGCTATTCCGGTCTACCTGGCGAAAAAGGACCGGATTAGTTTTGAAGTCGATTACATAAGGAAATCTTCCCTGGGCAATGGCATCGCCGTAAAACTGGCTAACTTTCTGGCTGCGAAAGGATGTCCCTCCACGCCTTTGGCGGTTAATGAAATTTATCGGCCTGGAAAGCCGGAAGAGCGCAAGGAAATGCATCCGGACATCAGTCTGCGCTACCTTGCCGCAGCCTCCGGCGTGGGATCTCTCGGGTGGTCGGGCAACTTGCTTACCAATGACTACGGACCTGCCATTATTTTAGGCGGCCTGTTGACCGAGGCCGAACTTTCCCCCACCAGCCCCTTGGACGAATCGGAGAACTACTGTGAATACCACAAGTGCCTCCAATGTGTCGGTGGCTGCGTATCCGGCATGCTGCATGGACAGGAAAATGTGACCGTTACCATGGGAGGGCACAGCCACTCTTACGGGGTTAGAAAACATAAATTGCCCTGTGCCTTTGTGTGCGGCGGTTTCAGCGGCTTGCATCATTCGGGGAAATTTTCCACCTGGTCACCGGGGCGGTTTCCGATCCCCCAGACGGACGATGGGATTATGGCCGTGGCCAAGCAACAGCTCGAGGTCTACAACCGGCGTCCCGAAGCCCCGGGCGGGCGGTATCACACCTTTACCGATAAAAAGATCTACTATGTCTGCTCCAATTGCCAGTTCATCTGCACGCCCGACAGGGAGGAGCGCAAACGGCGCAACAAGCTTGTCCAAAAAAGCGGTGTTATCTTGCAAAACGAAGATGGCACCCTGGAGGCCGTGACTCCCGAAGAGGCTCGTGAAAGATTGGATGCCATGGAACCGGAGAGACGCAGCTTGTATGAAGGCGAGCTTGAGCCGATAGGATTGACAGAGGAAGAAGACTTTACCCACAAGCTCTGAAAAGGAGTGTTCATGAAAACTTATTTCTTAAATTACCTTTTACGTTTGACTGTTGCAGTCATTGGTGCGAGATTTTTTTGTTTGCCGGAAGCCAGCCTGGGTGCGGGGAAATCGGATAACTTGCAGCGAGTCAAGGTGATGGGCAGGCAAAGTGCAAACATTATTTTAGCCTTAGCGCTGCTAGTATTCCAGCCGTTTCTTGAGAGTCAGGTTGCGGCGCAGGAAAAAACCATCGACGCTGCAACCATTGAAAGGCTGGAGCGGCTCATCCAGGCCCAGCAGCAACAGTTGGAATCCCTGCAGCAGCAATTAAACGAATTAAAGCAAGTCGCTGCTGAGGCGAAAATCGAGCACGAAGAAGCCAAGCAAGCAGCCCAAAAAGTTGCCGAAGACATGGAACGTAGGGTCGATACCAGCGGCACCGCCAGGATCGCCCTCGATCAACCGCCCAGGCGAGATAAAGTCGTTACTTCAGGCGGCGGTGATCGGATGAAGCTGTCCATCAACGGGTGGGTCAACCGGGCGGTGAATATCGTCGACGACGGCAAAAACACCGAGGCCTATTTCGTCGACATCGACGACGCTGAAAGCCGGGTCAACCTGGTCGGCACCGCCAGGGTCAACGACGACTTGACCCTCGGCACGCGGATTGAACTGGCCATTGCGCCGAATAAATCCGGCAATGTCAATCAGAATAACCAGGAGACCGGCGACATCTTCGAACAGCGCTGGACGGAGGCCTCCCTTTTAAGCAAGCGCTTCGGCAAGCTTTCCCTCGGAAAAGGCAATGTGGGCGCCTTCGGCACTGCCTCAATCGATCTATCCCGAACCGGAGTGATCTCATACTCGGCCATCGCAGACACTGCCGGGGGGATGCTGTTCCGGCAAAATAGCGACGACAGCCTCACGAATATCAGGATCGGTGACGCCTTCTATAATTTTGACGGTTTGCTGCGAAAAAACAGGCTGCGCTACGATACGCCCGTCTTCTATGGATTCCACCTGGCCGCTTCGGCATTCAGCGAGCAGCGCTATGATGCCGGGCTGTTTTGGGGGGGACAGGGATACGGCTTCAAGGCCGCTGCCGGCGTCGGTATCACGGATGTCAACGAGAACAATAGAGGCCTGCAGTATGGCGGCTCGTTTTCAATATTGCATGACGACACCGGTCTGAATTTCACCCTGTCTTCCGGCAAACGGGAGCAAGACAACCAAAACGACCCCTATAACTTATACGGCAAGGTCGGATGGCTGACGAATCCTTTTTCCTTGGGATGGACGGCGCTTGCCGTCGATTACACCCGCACAACGAACCTTCCTACCAATACCGACGACAGCTATTCCATCGGAGTGGCGGCGGTCCAGGCGTTTGAAAAATACGGCACGGAAGTCTACGGGCTGTATCGCCTGCACTCGCTCGATCGGGATGTTGAGCCCAGTGTGCAAGACATCAACGTGTTGTCAATCGGAACAAGGGTGAAGTTCTAATGGCCATATTAAAAAAACTCAGACAAGCGGCGCTGTGGATCGGACCCTTGCTGGTCTCACTGCTGGTGGCCGGCTGCGCCGGCATCGAGCCATATGAACCCTACGACTACCGACAGGACGGTCCCAAGCAAGGTTTGATTTCCGGACCGACGGGTGAATTTGTCATCTACCGCAAGCCGGACGAGCCGGTGGCTGACAGCGAAGCAGGCAATAGAGCGGATGAGACTGCCGGCGGTGAGGAGCAAAAAACGGACAGCGAGGAAGAAAAGACAAAGAAAAAAAGTGATGGGCAAGAACCTTAGGGTGAAGAAAGAAGATCAGAAGTTAAGAAGATGAGAAGGTGTGACTGAAAGAAGGTAAGAAGGTAGGAAGGTGAGAAGGTGAGAAAAAAAGCTCGAAGCTCATAGCTGATAGTGAACGGAAGGAAGGTGTGAAGATGAGAAGGTGAGAAGGTGGGAAAAATGGTCATACGGCCCAGGCACCTTCGCTGCATGATCAATTCCTCCAATCCGAAATCTAAAATCGAGGATCCCTAAATCCTAACGATGCAAAAATTTCTTATTGTAGGGTGGGCTGCGCCCACCAAATGTTGCTGAATCTAGCTGTCGAAGGTGGGCACAGCCCACCCTACAACAAAAACTAAAGAATCAACCAGGGATGACGTCCGGCAATACCATTCTCATTTCGGTTTATACTTGTATCTATAGGGATTGATGTTAATTTCCATTATTATTTATGCAACAACTGGATAAACCCTAAATCTCTGAACTTTTGAACCTAAATCGAAAAGGAGGCCTACAGTCATGAACCGCAGTGATAATTCACTTAACATAAAGCACACACCATTCCGGGTCGCAGTATTCGCCTTATTACTGATATTCGGCAGCACCAGTCTGTTTGAAGGGGCAAACGCGGCGCAGAAAAGTGCCCAACATAAGGATAGTGAAGTCCACTGGGGGTATGAACCCGATAATGGACCTGCAAGCTGGGGCAAACTGAACAAAGACTGGCGGATATGCGCCGAGGGGGATCAGCAATCGCCCATCGATCTGACCGGCGCCCGGCAGAAAAGCCTGGATAAGATGAAGTTGGATTTTCCCGCCGCCAATTTGAAAATCGTTCGTCAAACTCATGTCTTGGAGGCGCTCGATAACGGCCACACGATCCAGATCAATTATGACAGCGGGGAGACTTTGGAGATCGGCGGCGAAAGCTTTGCTTTGCGGCAGTACCATTTCCATTCACCCAGCGAACACACGGTGAACGGGCGTCGCTTCCCGATGGAGATGCACCTGGTGCACCTCAGCCAGGACAAAAAGATAGCGGTCATCGGCATATTCATCGAGCAAGGCCGGCACAATGAGGCTTTTGATCGAATTTGGTCCAATTTGCCGACGCGGACCGGTCAGGAGGTCATCATTGAAAATGTCCAGGTCGATATCGATCGACTGCTGCCCAAAAGCAGGGCGACCTACCGCTACTCGGGCTCGTTGACGACACCGCCGTGCAGCCAGCGGGTCGGCTGGTTTGTGTATGCCGAACCCATTGAGATGTCACGGGAACAGATCAAGGCTTTTCGTAAAGTCTTTCACGGCAATAATCGCCCGATCCAGCCGATGAACAATCGACTCTTGTGGTATGACGGTATTAAAACCATAACAAATTGATATTTAGATCACTATTTGATATTTGACGCGCAAGAAACTCGGTGACGATCTAGTGGCAGACAGATTTCAATGATTATATTCAACACCCGCGCCAAAGAAGCCATCAAAACCGGCCTGGCCATGGCGGTTGCCTACGGTATCGCCCTGCATCTGGGCTGGGAGAACCCGAAATGGGCCGGATTTGCGGTGGCCATGATCAGCCTGTCCACGGCCGGGCAATCACTGAACAAGGGCGCCATGCGGATGCTGGGCACGCTGGTGGCAGTCACCGCAGCCTTAGCATTCCTGGCTCTCTTTTCCCAGGACCGCTGGTGGCTCGTGACTTTCCTGTCTCTTTACATGGGTTTTTGCACATATATGGTGGCAGGTAAAAAACTGGTATATTTCTGGTTCGTCAGCGCCTTTGTGTGCATGCTCATCTCCATTGAAGGCGGCGCAAATTCCCAAAACGCTTTTTATACGGCTCTGATGCGTGCCCAGGAAACCGGACTGGGCATTGTGGTTTACTCTTTGGTGAGTGTCTTTTTGTGGCCGCAAAGCAGCGAAGCTCGGCTCGACGACATTTCACGTAAATTGCTTGCCACTCAGTTGCAGCTTTACCGGGCGTATCGCAGTTCGATGTCCGGCGAGAGTGCGGATATGGACCATCGGGCTTTAAGGCTGCAAGAGGTCCAGCTGATGAGCCAATTCGGACAAATTCTCAACGGAGCACGAACCGATACATACGAGGTTTGGGAGGTGCGACATCAATGGCAGCATTTCAAGGAGCAGGCCACGGTTCTGATGGAGACGCTCGAGCGATGGCGGGAGAGCTTTGCCGGGATTCGAAAGCTCAACCTGGACCGTCTGTTGCCAAATCTGAAGCCTGTATGCCTCGAGATCGACCAGCGTCTGGCGCAGATCGAGCGCATGTTGAGCGGAAAGGTTCCCGGGCTAGTATCATTGACGCTTGACAAAGAGCCGGTGCATGAGCTTAATCATTTTCAGAAAGCGGCCGTGGCAGTGACCAAAGCCCAAATTGACCATTTGGAAAACATTAGCCGATCGCTGTTCAATAGTGTTCAGACTATTAAAGGTTTCTCAATCTCGCCACGGATGCGCCCTCGCCTTGGTGGACGCACTTTTGTTCCTTCCCTCGACCCGGATCGCTTCACAGCTGCTTTGAATGTCGTGCTGACGCTATGGTTGGCCTTCTTGGCCTGGGTATACATCGATCCTCCGGGACATGCGATGTTCGTGTTTCTATCTACCACTTTTGCGCTGGCTGCGGCAATGACCCATCAAAGGCCCTCGATCATGTTCATGCCCTATGTTTACGGCTCTGCTGTCGCAGGCATCCTGTATGTCTTTGTCATGCCGCATCTGTCTGGCTACACTCAACTCGGTCTGATGATTTTCGGTGTGACTTTCGGCTATTACTATCTATTCTGGCAGCCCCAGCAGGCATTGATCAAAATGGCCGGCATCGTTTGTTTTCTGGTTCACACCTCCATTCAGAACCAGCAGAGCTATAGCTTCGCCGCTTTTGCAAATTCTACGGCTATGATCTTTCTGGGGTGCACAATGACCATTGCGACCTCATATATTTTTTCATCTCCAAGACCGGAAAAAGCATTTTTACGCCTCGTGGCCCGCTTTTTCAGGCAAAGTGAGTTTGTGTTGTCGCGTCTTGCCCTGGATCGGGATGACCATAATGGCCTGGTGGCTCGATGGCGAATGGCGGTTTATCGCAACGATTTGCTTGAGATACCGGTGAAACTTGTCCTTTTCGGACAGCGTTTCGACTACCGCCTGCTGTCCGGACAATCGCCTGAGCAGGTTCAGACGCTGATAGCCAGCATGCATACCATCGCCCACAGGATCAAGGAAGCAGCCGAAGTTCGTGATTTACCCCAAGCCGATCTACTCATTTCAGCAGTGTTCGATGACCTGCGGACCTGGCGGTTGACGGTTCAAGAACAACTGCAGTTTTGGGCGGATGATCCAGCCTTTGCCGTTTCGCAGGGGCTGGTTATCCGGGATCGATTGGTGGCGCGAATGTCCGATCTGGAAGCACAGGTCGGTGAGGCCATCCGCGGACTTAAAGAAGGGCAAGTAAGCGAGGAAAAAATAGAAAATTTCTATCTTATTTTGGGGGCCTTCAAAGGCCTATCGGAAAGCGGCATCGAATTTGTACAGGTTGCGGAAGGAATTGATTGGAAGCAATTACAAGAGGCTAGATTTTAACTTGAAATCCCAAATGACAAAATACAAATAACAAACAAATCCCAATGACCAAAAATCAAAATTCCAAACCTGTGTACGACCTTGAAGAACGAACATTCCAGTTTGCTAAAGATGTTCGGCTGTTCGTTAAAACACTGCCGAAAACAATCGCCAACATTGAGGACGGCAAACAGTTGATCAAAGCTTCCGGTTCAGTAGGTGCTAATTATATAGAAGCCAATGAATCTTTAGGCAAAAAAGATTTCATGATGAGAATCAGAATAAGCCGTAAAGAAGCCAAAGAAAGCGCTTATTGGCTCAGACTGATTAATGAGACCAACGAGTTAGAAAATTCCGAGGAAGCGTTACGCCTGATACAAGAGGCAAATGAATTAAAGAAGATCTTCTCGTCAATTCTGGAAAAATCCAAATGACCGAACTTGTATTGTTTTTTGGGTCATTTGGCATTAGTCCTTTTAATCTGATCTTTAGCAGGTTTGGTTATTGGAAATTGGATTTTGAAGTTTGTTTGTTATTTGTTTTTTGAAATTTGTTATTTGAAGAACGTGTCAAAAGTGCGAATTACAATAATTTCCCGTCTCTATGTATAAGGAAAAAAATATGAAATTCATCCCTCACGAGTTCTTCCTAGGTGGTGTCTACTTTCCACCTTTGCTGATTGCGGCGTTTCTGGGTGTCGTGTTGGCGGCGTTGACGGCTATTTTCCTCAATCGGTACAGGTTGTCGCGCTTCTTTTTCTACCCGCCGTTGGTATTCATAGCGCTGGTGGTGATTTATACAGGTATTATTGGAACGTTTCTTATACCGGTATAAATAGGAAAAAATAACAAACAACAAATTACAAACAAATAACAATGACCAAAAATCAAAATTCTAAACCCGGGTCGATGACAGAAGCTTTATTCATTTTTCGGTCTTTGAACTTTAGTCCTTTAGATCTGGATTTTAGGTGGTTTGGCTATTGGAAATTGGAATTTGGATTTGGAACTTAAAACAGCTGGTGCGTTTATTTGGAGATTTATAAGGTCGCAACGCCTGTTCTGAAGTTTAGACAGTTTGTATATTGGGTCTTGAGATTTGATATTTGTTTGTTATTTGTATTTTGCGATTTGGGATTTATAGATTTGTGTTTTGAGATTTGGGATTTAGAACTTTGAAGTTAGTATTGTATCTCATCATCTAAGATTAAGGAGCAAATAAGGTGCAAGGTAAACTCAAATATCTATCAACCGGCATTATAGTGCTGATCGCGGTTTTGGTTGGTGTATGGAAGTACTGGTACTATGTCACCAACCCCTGGACCCGCAATGGGCAGGTGTTTGCGCAGGTTATCCAGATCACACCACGGGTGTCCGGACCGCTGGTCAAGCTGCCGGTAGCGGACAACCAGTTTGTAAAGGCCGGTGATCTGTTGTTTGAGATCGATCGGCGGACGTTTGAAGCGGCACTGGATCAGTCGCAGGCCGAGCTTGACAATACGCGCGATGAGATCCAAGCTCTGGATAAGCAAGTCGAAGCAGCCCAAGCGGATGTTGAAGCCGCCAATGCCACTATCAAGCAGGCAGAAGCCGCGATCAAAGGGTATTCCGGCCGGGTCGAGGAAACCCTAAAGGAATACAAGCGTCAGCAAACACTGGATAAACAGGGCGCCACATCCAAAAAGTTGGTTGAGGAGGCCAAAGCGAACTGGGTGGCGGCCGTGAACCAGAAAGCCAATGCCGAGGCCCAGCTTTTGCAGATGCAGGCGTCATTGAGCGAAGCCAATGCGAATCTGGCCAAAGCCCAAGCTGATCTGGGTGCGCCGGGCGAACAGAACGCCCAGGTGCGCCTGGCCAAAGCCAAAGTCCAGACTGCGGAGCTGAATCTTGAATTCACCCAGCAAAAGGCGCCCGTCGACGGATACGTCACCAACCTGAATCTGAGGCTGGGCAGCCAGGCCGTTGCGAACCAGCCGATTCTGGCCCTGGTGGATGTGAACAGTTACTGGGTTACCGGATTTTTCCGGGAAAACTACATCGGGGATATTCGCAAGGGCGACCGGGCGATCGTGACCCTCATGAGCTATCCCGACCAACCCCTTGAAGGCCGCGTCGACAGCCTGGGATGGGGCATCGCCCAACAGGACGGGAGCACGGGTTATGAACTGCTGCCCAATATCAGCCCAACCTTCGAGTGGATCCGCCTGGCCCAGCGCGTGCCCGTGCGTATTCATCTCGAAAACGTGCCAAAGGGCGTCGAACTGCGGGTGGGTACAACCGCATCGGTTTTGGTCATGACGGGCACCAGCGGCAGCCAAAGTGAGAAGTCAGCCGTAGCGGCACCCAAACCATTGCAGTGACATGTGGGTAAAGACTGAATAAAGATTTTGGATTTTAGATTTCGGATTTTGGATTTGAGGTACGCTTTTGGCTGATCGATTTAAAGATTCGAGTGCGATGTCATGTATGACAATAGACTCGTGCTCCTCCTCGTACTCGTCCTCGTCCTCGAGAAAAAGGTGTTTATAAGGAGATTCTGCGACCCTTATTCAATAAAGGGTGCGAAGACGAGAACGATGGCAAGGTGAGCTGATGAAACCGAGATAAATTATGCCCGTGCTCGGGATATTGATCTTTCTGATGAAATTCCACGGTCTTTTTTCGAGGACGAGTACGACGACGAGGACGATAAGTAAGAACTCCGAGGACGACTCCGAGGTGTGACAGACCAAGTTCAAGTTTTCAACAATAAAGTTAAATTGAAATCGAGAGAGCGGAGCGATACCACAAATCCGCAATCCGCAATCCGCAATCCGCAATTCTTTTTTGGAGGTTAGCATGTATCAAGATCTGGTCATCATGGCAGTGTTTGTTTTAATTTACAGCAGCGTTGCCGGAGCTGTAGAAAAGACTTGGATCAGCGGTGCGATCATTTTTACGGCCTTTGGGTTGCTGATTGGTCCGGTAGGGCTTGATTTGATTTCTTTCAAGGCAGATCGGGAAGCCATCAAAGTTTTGGCGGAGTTAACCCTGGCGCTGGTTCTATTTACGGATGCCGCCGGTGCCGATTTGGGGGTTCTGAAAAAATTTGAGAGATTGCCTGTGCGTCTGCTTCTGGTTGGTCTGCCCCTGACGATATTGCTGGGTTTCGGGGTCGGCGCACTTTTATTTCCAAAACTTTCCATCTTTGAAGTCGCCCTGCTGGCGACCATGCTGGCACCCACGGACGCCGCACTGGGCAAAGCCGTTGTCACCAATGAAACCGTGCCGAACGCCGTGCGCCAGGGCTTGAATGTGGAAAGCGGTTTAAATGATGGCATTTGCGTGCCGATACTGTTCGTGTTTCTGGCCCTTGCCACGGGTCAAGCCGGTGAAGAAGGCCCCTGGCGTCTGGCCGTAATGCTGGTGGTCGAGGAAATCGGCATCGGTCTGGCGGTCGGTCTGCTGATTACGGGTCTGGCCGTGGGGATGCTGAAGTTTGCCTGGCGGCGCAATTGGCTGACCGAAACCTGGATCCAGGTTCCGATCGTTGCGCTGGCACTGGCCTGTTTCGCACTCGCTCAGCTGATCGGCGGCAGCGGTTTCATCGCCGCCTTCTGCGGCGGCCTTCTATTCGGCGCCCTGGCAAAAGAGCACCGGGAAGAGTTTCTGGTTCCGGCGGAGGGAATCGGTGATACCATGGCATTGATCACCTGGGTGATTTTCGGCGCGGCCGTTGTCAGTAAGGCCATCGGTCATTTTAGCTGGACCGTCGTGCTTTATGCCATGTTGAGTCTGACCCTCATTCGCATGCTGCCCGTTTTCTTTTCTCTCACCGGATTGCGAGCCAACACCGAGGGTAAGCTCTTTGTCGGTTGGTTTGGCCCCAGAGGTCTTGCCAGCATCGTATTCATTGTCATTGTAGTAAATGCCAACTTGCCCAATGACGGCGTTCTTGCCATGACTGTGGTTTGCACCGTAATCCTCAGTATCATTCTACATGGTATCAGCGCCAAACCGTGGGCTGATGGATTCGGTGAACGTGCGCGTAATGTGCAGGGCGACGACGATCAATAAGAGTGTCGAAAAAGGAACCTCGACGACGGCTGTTGCGGCGGGCGGCATGTTGGCAATGATCGTCGACACCATGATACCCGAAGCCGTGGCTGAAGCTCACGACTGGGCACGTCGGTTCGTGGTCCTGGGATTTCTGGTGTCATTTGCATTGACTAAATTGGCTGGCTGATTAAATTTGACATGGTTGCAAAGGGGAAGCCCAAAAGATGAAAATGCTTGTCCGATTCAGCTACCATTTTGCGATAATTGTATGGAATTTGAAATCCGTTCTGCTGACGCTGTTCATCCTGGTTGTGCTCAGTGCCGGACTGATTTCGAAAATCGAAAATTTGCCTTTTGGAGATGCCCTTTACTTTACTTTTATCACGGGTCTTACCGTCGGGTACGGTGATATTGCCCCCAAGACAGCATTGGCAAGACTGATTGCCGTTTCGCTGGGTCTGATCGGCATCATTTTTACGGGAATCATCGTGGCCGCGGCCTTGCGGGCGATTGAAAAAAGTTTGAAAGACCTGAACATCATTTAACCTTTTGAAAGGAGAGCAACGAATGGCTAAAGAAAAAGTGAAACATCTGAGCGGCGTATTGGCATCTGTATTTGCGCACCACGGACACATTACCAAGGATGAAGCCAAAGAAATCAGCGGTCTGGCGGATCATGAGTTTGATCATGCCTATGATAAAGCATCGAGCATCGCAGAAAAGGTCATGAAGCATGAGGGCGAGAAGATGGACCACTTTCTGGAACATTTTGCCAAAGAAATCGATAAACATTTCGATCACTATGGCGGGAAATTGTTTAAGTAATGGATATTAAATTGATTACTGATTAATAATAGATGGCAATCCAGCTATTTGACATTTTAACCATAAGCGAACGACCCTAAGAATACTCCAAAGGAGGTCAACATGAACAAACAATTTACCGGATTAATTCTGGCTTTTGCTTTAGTACTTTTAATGCCGCTGCATGCCCTTGCTGCAACAGCCATGGAAACGGTTGAAACCGGTGTCAACAAAGTGCTTAAAACTCTGGGTGATCCGGCTTTCAAGGCCAAATCCCGGGATGTGAAAATCGAAGAAGTCGGCAATATCATCGGCGAAGTTTTCGATTTCACGGAATTGTCAAAAAGAACCCTGGGCCGGGAGTGGCGAAAATTAAAAGACGACCAGAAAAAAGAATTTGTCGGATTGTTCAGGAAACTGCTGCAAGGCGTCTATGCCGACAGGCTGCTGGCCTATACGGACCAAAAGGTTGTTTTTGAAAAAGAGAAAACACTTAAAAAAGGCCGGGCCGAAGTTCAAAGCAATATCGTCCTGTCCGACGGCCGCAAGGTACCCATTAATTACCGGCTCACCAACAAGAGCGGCCAGTGGAAGGTCTACGATCTCATCATTGAAGGCGTCAGCCTGGTGAAGAATTACCGGACTCAGTTCAGAGAGATCATTGCCAAAGACTCGCCGGAAAAGCTGCTGGATATACTGCGGAAAAAAGTCGGTTAGTAGTCAGCGGATGGGCCCGGAACGACGCTCGTAGTTGGTGAATGGTCCCTGATATATTGGTGAATGGTGGGCACAGCCCACCCTACAATAAAAAATCTTAGCAACTTTAGGGCAGATCCAGTTGGTCATGAAATAACTATTTGGATCTGTAATCCAATAAAAGGTAATCCGTATGGGCCTTTAAATGTTTATTAATTTCGGAGTGTTGGAGTACTGGAGTACTGGAGTACTGGAGTGCTGGAGTAATGTCTGAAGGTCGGATGTCATTTCTTGATACTCCAATACTCCAGTACTCTAGATTCGAGACATTTCATAAATTCTTGAAACCTTAAATTTACTTTATTTTTGGTTATTGCTGTAACATTTTCGACCTAATCGCACGTCGCGAGACTGACATGCTACTGAAATTTAGTTGGTTATTTTTGGTGTTGGCTTTAGTCGGCGTTGTGCCGCAGTCTCTAATCGGCAGTGAAATCGAATGGCGCTCGATCGGTTTGCGAGGCGGCATCAATGATCACCGCAATGATGAAGATTTTCAACAATATGAGGGCTTCTCAACCTGGCGGCTGCCGTGGTTCCGGAGATGGGATTTCGGTTTGACATTGGGGACCTATCTTGAAGCAAACGCAGGGTTGCTGCGCGGTGGCGGAGAATCCGCTTTTGTCGGATCAATCGGTCCTGGCATCTACTTCACTGGAATCGATGATAAAATAGAAATCTCCATGGGCATCAACCCCACGATCATCAGCAAACATGAATTTGGTGATGAAGACCTGGGAGGCCCCATTGCGTTTACTTCCCACATTGGGCTTAATCTTAATTTCGCCCGGTATTTCACCGTTGGATATCGCCTGCAGCACATGTCCAACGCTGTTCTGTATGATGTCAATCCGGGATTGAACATGCACATGATTGAGATGGGCTATAGATTCTGAGCCAGCGAAACAAAACTAGTCGATATTTGGATTAATCATCCGCAATCGATATAGCATTATTTCACCATACCACACAGATGCCAGGTCAAACCCAACCTCTCTGGGTTGAACCAAAACCGAGTCCTCTGGTCACGGATTTTCCTTTTCAGGCCTTCCTGCCAAACTAAGGCACCTAAAACTGGTTGCAATCTTTTGAAATGGACAAAACTGACAAATGTCCGGCGCTTACACCCCTGAATCGGCCAAAAACGTTCTAATCTAGTAGTTATTGGATATTTATCAATCGTTATTAGAGTATACTGAGGCCCTGGATTTATAACTCTGCCTCTAAGGAGTTATGATAACAGATTTCATTCCTTTTAAACCAATAACCAATAACCAATAACCAATAACTAATAACCAATAACGAATAACCAATAACGAATAGCGAATAACAAGCAATTGGGCTTACAGGACCGGTGCCAGCAAACGGGCCGAGCGCACCGCCAGTTTGAAGAAAAATGACTTGTTGGTATAGTCTTCCAAGGTGACCGGACGGCAGCGGTCAAAATCATCCGCCAGCATATTTGCGACTGCTTTGATGAATTCAGCATCATAATTGAGAATGGTGATTTCGAAGTTCAGCCGGAAAGATCGGTTGTCCAGATTGGCGGTACCCACCGCGGCGCAGGCCGAATCGATTAAAAAAACCTTCTGGTGCATGAAACCGGCCGTATAGCGGTATAATTTGATGCCGTTGGGCAGTGCATTCTGGTAGTAGGAAAATGACGCCAGATAAACCGTACGATGGTCTCCTTTTTCCGGCAGCATGATCCTGACATCCACCCCTTTTAAGGCGGCTAATTTCAACGCACTGAGAATTTGCAGATCGGGGACAAAATAGGGGCTTGCGATCCAGATCCGCCGGCGGGCGTCATTGATGGCCTGGACGAACATCAGCCCGCAGGTTTCCAGGCGGTCGGCCGGGCCCGATGCAACCATTAGAATGTCTTCGCACCCGTCCGCCGCTTTGCGGGGATGCCAGTTGAGTTCGGGAATTTCACCGGCGGCCCAGTTCCAGTCTTCGACAAAACTAAACTGGATGGCCTGCACGACCGGCCCTTCTATTTTAACGTGGGTGTCGCGCCAGGCCCCGAAAGTCGGGCTCTTTCCCAAATATTCATCCCCCACATTGTGCCCTCCCACATAGGCGATTTTGCCGTCGATGACCACGATTTTGCGATGATTGCGGAAATTGAGCTGAAAGCGGTTGGTTCTCCCCTGGGTTGTGTGAAAGGCCGAGGTAACTATCCCGGCGACCTGCATGTCCCGTAAATAGCTTTGCGGTAATTTGTGGCTGCCGACTTCATCATACAGGAAATATACCCTGACTTTTTCTTTGGCCTTTGCGATGAGTTTGTTCTGCAGTTTGCGGCCCAGCTCATCGTCTTTGACGATGAAAAATTGGACCAGGATATAGCGTTGGGCGGAATCGATGCCCTCGAATATGCTGCGAAAGGTTTGCTCCCCGTCCACCAGCAAACGGCTTTTGTTGTAGCCGGCAATGGGCATATCGGCCAGGCGGGTCAGCGATACCTCAGACGGCGATAGATCTTGCCGGGTCAGATTTTCGGAAACCGCCTCATTTTGAATATCATCCATGAAATGATGGATGGCCTGATCTTTGGTGTTGCGCAGCAGGACATAGCCTTTGAATTTATTGCGCCCCAATATCGCGTACAAGATCAAAGACAGCCACGGAAAAGTGACCAGGGAAATGGCCCAGGCAATCGCCCCCTGGGAAGTTCGGGCATTCATAACGGCATGTACGGCAGCCAGAATTCCGAGCAATTCAACCAACGGAACCACGATGGCGATGATCGCGTATATCAGATCGGTATTGAACATGGCTTAGATTTTAGAATTTGGATTGCGGATTTTGGATTTAAGAAATGATATAAATAAATATATTATGACACCGAAGCAGTGAATAGCTCAATATTATTTTGAAAACCACTATAATTTATAGACTTCCGATTTCGCTATCGCCTTAACACGTGTATTGAAATCTGTGTAATCTGCGAAATCTGTGGATTAAAACACATACCCCAATCCTAAAGCCGTCAGAAAGCTGGTGGATTCATAAAAATCGATGTTCGATTTTTGAAGGAAAGCGCCGGTAAACAAGTCAACTCTGAAATTCTTCCAACCCAGAGGATCTTTATAACCCACAATGGCAAACAGCCCTAAATTGTGATCTTCGCGGGTTTTGTCAAACACCGGATGCGTGTCATCATACCACTCTCCTCTAACTGACGCGTTAAGGGCAACCTGCCACTGACGGCTGAAATACTGCAGGGACAGTTGCGGCGCTATGGCGTTAAAACGGTTGGCTTCGCCTTCGGCATCCCCCCGGACATATCTGATTATCGGCAGCAACCGCAAACGGGGGGCCAGCGTAGTCGCATACTGCGCGGTCAGGCGGTATAGGTAGGAATCCCGGTCGAGCTTATCCAGATCATCCAATGTCAAGTCGCTGCCCGGCTGGGAAAATAAAAACTCACCACTTTTTTCATCGTCAATCTGGCGCCGCAGCAGGCCGCCGCGAAGGTTCAAGCCTGATCCGGCGATATTGTCTGCCACGAGTTTGAGTCCCCAGGTGTTGAGATCCGTCCGACTGCGGTCTTGACCGACTACGAACGGATCCTCCCAGACCCTCTGTTCCGTCGGCGAAATCGGGATGACCGCTGCCCGCAAACTGGTGCCGTCCGTCAAGTCATGGCGTACGCCGGTCTCAAACAGAATTTGACCTTCCGCCACATTCTCCGGCAGGATCCCGATGTATAGCTGGGTACGTATATCGGCAAAGGTATAGCTGATCAGCCCCAGCGGAAAGGGACGAACCTCGCCGACCCGCTCGCCGGATTCATCCAGTGAATCGGTTTTTTTGTTATCGCTGTCGGTATTGAGCTGAGAATTGGAACTGGTATAGGCGCCCAGGATTTCCAGGTATCCTGCGAACCCGGATTGACGCGGCATGGGTTGTTGAGCATAAACCTGTTGGACATCGGGGAAAATAATGAGTGCCAGGAAAGATAAAATGAAGAATCCAATTTTGACAATATACATATTAGGTTCGGAATTTCCCATATTGTGTAAAAATATAACCCCGGCTCTTTTAGGTTCCGGGACTTCATGAAGAATCGGCATGGTTTTAATTCAGGAATTCGGGGATTTAGGAATTTGGGAGTTAAAGGAATTCTATCTCTTTTAAGTTTATCCGTCAAGCCCTCGGTCCTTCAACCTGGCGCATGCAAGCCTGGACAACGCCCTGAAAATTTGATCGACATCTAAGGTGCATTGCTAGAACCTGACTCAATAAAGGATATATTATTTTACTCAGTTTTTTCCGGCTCTGCTTTCGGTGCCTGCAAGAGGGCGGTTGGCTCTTTCATGATGCGTTCCGCCTGGCTGGTGGTCAACTCGAACGGATAGTCGCTGCCCGAGGAAACCGCCGGATAGTTGGGATCATTTTTAGCGGTCTTGGGAAAAATTGACAGATTGTGATTCTGAGCACCTTTGAGTTCAATCGTGAACAGGGGAGATGTAAGATCTTCCTTTTTGCGGCCGTCGATAAACTTTTCGCAACGCAGGCTGGACAGGGTGTTCAGCAGCTGATTTACAGCCGGCTCGTCAACGGGTTGACCGTTGGCGGCCTGCCAGGCCGCCTTGGGCACCGAAGGCGCTGACGCGGTGGTTTTGGCGTCATCCTGGGTGTTGACTTCAACCGGAATCTGGGTGCGGGTGAAGACGAGGGACTGCTGATCTTTGTTGATGTTAAATTCCTGGATGTCTTGGGCTTTCAGAGACAAAACCGATTTATCCCTCAACGAATCCGCGGTCACGTCAAACGCGTTTTTGAGGTTACCCCGGGCGTGAAATACCCGATCCTCCCCGGACGGTCTGACAAAAGTGTGGCGAAAAGAGGAAGCGGTTTTACCCACGTCGAATTCCAGTTTCAATTGGTCGCCCTGGGAGGCCTTGACGGTTATTTTCTGTTCCGGGTCCAATTCATAGAGATTGTAGTTTTTGGATTCCGACACCAGAGCTGTCAGGCTGAAATTCTTGATCGCATCGAGCATTTCCTTGACTCGATTGGCGTCGGTCGAATATTCCGCCGGTGCAATATACCATTTCTCATCCTTTTTGTTGAGAACCAAAACCGTTTCACCTTTCGTGATTTCCAGCTTGGTGAGTTCCTTCTCGTTGATCGGCGAAATTTCAGGCAATTCATATTGCGTGCGGTCCGCACTGCGCTGGTACAGATAGACAGACAATACGACGATGACAAGAACCAGGATGATATATTCTTTCTTTATCTTCATCTTTTCCTTCCAACCTTCCTTATTTAGCGAACATCATCTGGATATGTTTTTTGCGCGAATGCCGCCGGAACCAGACGCCGATGCCGAATAGGGTGACCAGTACCGGAAGACCGGCGATGTTAAACGTTTTGACAAAGGTTTTGACGCCCGGCAGGGTATCGTCCAGGGGATTGAAACGCTGCTCCTTGCCGCGCATTACGGCTATGCCTTCGCGACCGTTCAGGTAGTCAATAATGTTCAGGATCAGGGCGCTGTTCGCGCCGCGGCCGGTGGTGTCCAGCACGTTGTTTTTCATCATGTCGGCCGAGGCCATCACAAAAATTCGGCCCGGTTTACCCTTGGGCTGAAACTGTCCTTTGCGTTCGATCCGGGACAGGTCGATCTCGGATTTCTTTTCTGAAGCTTGCGGCTGGTCCTTCTCATCAGAGTTTTCCTGGGCGGGATCTTTTTTCTCCTCGATCTCCTTAACCGGTATGGGTTTGCCGGCAAAGTAGCTGGGAAACTCGCCTTCGATCAGATACGCCAGGGGATAGCTTTGCATATCCTCCGATGAGCCGGGCGGTTTGATGAACATGGGATTCAGGTTGATCCGCCCCCGCATCTGCCAGGATTTTTCCGATGATGCAAACAGGCGGTGGGCCTTTAATCCATTTTTGTCGATTTGCTCGGTCACCAGCTCCAGGGGGGATATTTTCAATGCCACCAGGGCCTTGATATTTTTCATAAAATCCAGGTCCTGATTAATAAAGCGATTTTTGATGACAGGGGCGTAGTAAATTTTACGTTCTCCGCCGCCAAACTGGGCCGGCATCTCCTGACGGAAGCAGTTTTCGTCCAGCACATAGGACTGCTGAATGCGGATTCCATAGTGTTCCAGCAGTTTTTCCAGGCCGGTATCCAGAGGCACATAAATCGGCTGCTGCCCCATGCTCATGCCTTGCTGGCCCCTGCCCGGTACGATTTCATTAAAACGATCCAGGATCAGGGCCAGGCTTTTGCCCTGCATCAGGAACTGGTCGATTTGATACAGATCGTAGTCGGAGAATTTTTCCCGCGGGCGGGCAATGATCAGGCTGTTCAAGCTTTCTGGGATGTTTTCCTCTTTCAGCGAAATATTTTTAATCGTGTAGTTCTGGGATACAAGGGTCCGGAAGTTGGTGGCTGAATCCTGGTTTTGCGGCTGGCCGGGCATACCGGGCGACGGTCCGCTGAGACTCAGGGTGCCGTGATCGGCCAGATACCCGATGTCTTCATTGATATCGATCAGCTGTTCAATATTGTCGTTCATTATTTCTTCCATTTCCTGCATTTCCGTCAACTGATACTGGGTGCCGATAATGGGCAGCCGGAGCACCCGCAGCAGGGGAATGGTAACTGATTTAGCGCCATATTCCATCACCAACCCGATGGCGCCCTGGCCGGCGGGGACTTTGCCCTGGCCCAGGACCGGCCAAGACAGCGACATGATGTTGTATTTTTGGGCAAGCGCCTGCAGATCCTGACTCTGGCTGGGATTAATGAATTCATATTGCAGCTTGTTGTAATTTTTTTGATTCAGCTTTGTAACGATGCTTTTAATCTCTTCCGGAATGCCGGCCATATTGCGCACACCCATATGGGGGGCTACTGCTTCCAGCGAAGAAGATAAAAACAGCTTGATGTTGATTTTGTCGGGCAGGCTGAGCAGGGCACTGATTTTGTTGTTCATTTTTTGGATGGTAGTGGTCAGCTGATATTCGAGTCCCTGGCCCGAGGTAATGGTCGGAATACGCTCGATCAAATCACCGTGAATCATCACCAGGCCCATGTAGGCTCTTTGAAATTTGACCTCATCCTGTTCGACGGCCTGAATTTGGATCGGGTGGATGCCGTAGTTATTGGCGATTTTCTGGTTCTCTTCGGTCTCCGCGGTGGTTTCGCCTTCATCGGCGCTGACGTTATAAAACCGGTAGTTGAAGAACTTATTGGCGTAAATCGCATATTCCTGCAACAGGTCCTGGAGGTAGCGTTCCGTATTGTTGTAAGGTGCCGGAAGGTCTCTGGTAAAAAAAACCTTGATGGTCAGTGGTTCGGATAGAGTTTCAACCACGGTTTGGCTGGCTTCGGATATGGAGTAGATTTTATTGGCTGTCAGATCCAGTCTGAAAAACAACGTGATCCCGGCCACGTTGATCAGCACGACAACGATCAGGTAGATGAAAAACTTCAGATATCGGCCAGATCTATTTTTGTCGACCATGGTAGGTTCCTCTTTGAGATATTGTTTCGTATTTTCGATATATTAGCAAATTAGGTGTAAACCTATTGGTACTTCGTTTCTGGGTTTCAGGTGTCAGGTTTCAGGTGTCAGAAATGGTAATCGCAAGATCTAAACCCTCGTATGAAAGATCAAGCGGCCAAATTACAAAAAAATTGAACATTGAACGTCCAACATCGCATAAGGAATTCTGTCGATTTTAATAAGATTAAACAATGCGAATCGATCATTCGAAATTATTTGGATCATCATTCAGCTTCACTTTTGTTTAAAAAGGACAAAGCGAAGCGTCATCCACATTGCACGTTCGATGTTGAGCGTTCGATGTTCGACGTTCATAAGTTTCTTTTCTTTATTAAGCGGCCGTGTGTTTGCCCGGCGGCTGGGCTGACACCTGACACCTGACACCTGACACCTGAAACCTTTTTCAATGTTTTTCCTTGAGCGCCAGATAGGCCCCATACAGGCTGATAAAGCTGAGGCTGATAAAGTATATGACATCCCGCGAGTCGATAATGCCTTTGGAAATATTCTGAAAATGAAAGTCGGCTCCCAGATAGGACAAAACGCCCAGCCAGGACCGCGGCAGGAAAAAAAGCATTTTGTCGAGCAGGGTCAGCATGAAGCAAATTGCCATGCCGATGATAAATGCGATGATCTGATTGCGCGTCAATGCCGAGGCAAACAGCCCGATCGCGCAGAAGGCGGCTCCCAGGAACACCGCGCCGATATAGCCGCCTAGCACCGGCCCCCAGTCAAGCTGGCCCAAGGCCGTCACCGTGATCGGATAGGACATGGTCGGTATCAGCATGGCCACCACAAACGCCAGGGCCGCCATAAACTTGCCGGCAACCACTTCGCTGAACGTGACGGGCATGGTCAGCAGAATTTCATATGAGCCGATGTTTAATTCTTCAGACACCAGGCGCATCGTGATCGCTGGAATGACGAACGAGAATATAATTGGCAGCAGTGAAAAAAAGTTTCTCAAATTAGCCTGACCGTAAAGGAAAAATGTGGCGAAGAAAAACCAGCCGGTCACCAGTAAAAATATTGCAATCACAATGTAGGCGATGGGAGAAACGAAATAAGACCTGAAGTCTTTGCGAAAGATTTGGATTGCCTGCCGCATTATTCAGCCTCCAGTGTAAGCTCGCGAAAAATGGTTTCAAGGGTTTGGGATTCCTGGTGAAAATCCAGCATAATCCAGTCAGTTTGCTTGATTTTCCGGTAAATTTCAGCTCGCGGGTCCGCCGTTGCCCGGCAGCCGATGCGCACGTCCAGCTGGCTGTCTGATTCTTCCAGACGTTGGACCCGCGTGATGCCCTCTATGGTCGATATGGCCGCGTCCACAGATTTAAAGTCCGCCCCCTGCAGGCTGATTTGAATGTATTTTTTATCCCCGGCTGATTCCTTGAGGGAGTCGGTGCTGCCGTCAGCCACTATTTTGCCCTCATTAATGATCACTATCCGGTCACAGGTGGCCTCGGCTTCACTCAATATGTGGGTGGAAAAGATGATGGTTTTTTCCTTGCCGATCTGTTTGATAATTTGTCGAATTTCGACGATCTGGTTGGGATCCAAACCCGAGGTGGGCTCATCCAGGATCAAAATTTCGGGATCGTTCATCATGGCATGGGCCAGGCCGACCCGCTGCTTATAGCCCTTGGAAAGCTCGCCGATGGGTTGGTGCATGACGTTGTCGATTCCGCACAGCTCGCCCAGTTCCCGAATGCGTCCCGGTTTGCGGTCCCTGGCGACCTGGCGAATTTCGGCGACATAACTTAAATAATCGTAGACCAGCATATCGTGGTAGAGGGGCGCGGACTCCGGCAGGTAGCCCAGTATCTTTTTTATCCCCAGCGCATCCTGGTCGATGCTCAAACCTTTAACGTGGATGCTGCCGTCGGTGGGCTGCAGAAATCCGGTGAGCATGCGCAGGGTGGTGGTTTTGCCGGCGCCGTTGGGGCCCAACAACCCGAGGATCTCCCCTTTCTCGATGTCGATGCTGATCTGATCCACCGCACAGAAATCATGATAGTATTTGGTAAGGTTGTCAACCTGGATCATACCCTGCTCCTGTCTAAATTGGGGTAGCAATGATGAAAATCAGTATTATTATTAGGTTGTCGTAAAATTCCGGCCGATGCTTGGGCTGTGATTTTTTGGAAAATATTATGCATAATTTTTAGCTTGTCAAGTTATCAATTTACTAATAAATTTAGTTTCTTGACGGTAATTGTCAGCGGTTGAAGTTAACCTGGTTTCGCCCGGGTTTGTGTCCGATTCCAATTGGAAAACTGCTGTGTCCCGGTTAACCCACGCTCGATTTTTTATTTAAAATTTGAAAGGAGACAAATACAATCATGGGCGCGATGGAAATACTAAGGAAGAAACAAAAAGTAAACCCCTTTATTATTTTATTGATTCTGATCGGGGGGCTGCTTGTTTTATCGCAGCCCGGCGTGAGTCCGCCGGCCCATGCAAAAACGACGGGCACTTTTAACGCGCCTGCGACTTTCAGCAGCCTGGCTGAAATGGCGAGCCCGGCCGTGGTAAATATCCGGATCGAGAAAGTCGTCAAATCAAGGGGACCCAGCATGCGGCAGTTTCAGCGTGACCCCTGGGGGCGGGAGCAACCGTTCAAAGATTTTTTTGAGCGGTTTTTCGGTGAAGAAGTACCGCGGGAATTTAAGCAGCCCAGTGTGGGTTCGGGATTTATCATCGATAAAAGCGGCTATGTCGTGACCAACAACCATGTTATCGAAAATGCCGATAAAATTGTCGTTAAACTGGACGATGACAATGAATTCGACGCCAAGGTCGTGGGGCGGGATCCCAATACGGATATAGCCCTGCTCAAAGTGGAATCGGACGAGGATTTTCCTTTTATAAAGTTGGGCGATTCCGAGAAACTCAAAATTGGGCAGTGGGTGGTGGCGATCGGCAGCCCTTTTGGTCTGGAACGAACCGTGACCGCCGGTATCGTCAGCGCCAAAGGCCGGGTTATCGGATCGGGGCCTTATGATGATTTTATTCAGACCGACGCTTCCATTAACCCCGGCAACAGCGGCGGCCCGCTCCTGAACATGGACGGTGAGGTGGTGGGGATCAACACCGCAATAATTGCCAGCGCGACCGGCATCGGTTTCGCGATTCCCATTAACTTAGCCCAGGGAATTATTGCTCAGCTAAAATCCGAAGGCGAAGTCACCCGGGGCTGGCTGGGGGTTGCGATCCAGGATTTAACCAGTGAGATGGCGGAATACTACGGACTCAAGGACCGCAAAGGCGTGCTGGTGGCGGACGTGTTCAAGGGAGATCCGGCGGATAAAGCCGGAATACGGGCCAAGGACATTATCTTAGAGGTTAACGACCAGAAAATTGAAACCAGCCGCCAGCTGACGAGCATGATCGCCGGTCTCAAGGTCAATGAAACCGCTAAGGTTGAAGTTTTCCGCGACCGCAAGATAAAAACATTTTCCATCAAGCTGGCCAAACGGGATGACAGCAGGCTCAGGGCCCGCAGTGCACCGCAGGAGCGCAGAGAAGAGGATGAATTGGGCATCCGGGTGGCTGATTTAACGGCTGAGATGGCCCAGCGGTTTAATATTGAGGATATGACCGGTGTGGTGGTCATCGGCGTGGCCGCCGACAGCAAAGGCGCCGAGGCCGGAATCCAGATGGGCGATATAATCAAAGAAATCAACCATCGGGTAATTGAGACGGAAGAGGACTATCGTTCGGCGCTTGATAAATTGAAGGACAGCCAAAGCGTTGATTTTTTTATCTGGCGCCGCAATGCCGGTTTTTTGGTGATCAAGGTCACCAAGTAGTCAGGCCAGGTTACAGCTTTTTTGTATAATATACCTGGAAAAATTGGTCCTGAGAGGTAAGTGTAGCAAAGTTCATTGGTATTAGGTTTCGGGTGTCAGGTGTCAGAATTTCCCACCGCAGTAACCTAATGCGAAACCACGTCTATATCAATCCCAAGACAGGGATTCTAAATCGTGCTCGTCCTCTTCCTCGACACAAAGAGGCTCAAGAGCTTCGAGGACGAGTACGAAACGGCCTATGAGTTCATCGAAGCTGCGTTGATTAGGGCAGGTTTCTTTTTTGATCTGACTGGACGCTCGCGGCCAAAGGCGGCGATCGTGTAAAACTCCATTGAAAGCGAACTGCAGAATTTAAAAATCCCCCCAGCCCCCTTTAGAAAAGGGGGAGTTCCAAATGGAATCGCTTCAGGCTTGGGGCTTCGCTTCAGCTACGACCCCACAAGACGACCCGACACGTCGCTCAGCCGTTTTAAAATAGATAGAATACATTATTCGATGTTCGATGTTGGACGTTCGATGTTCGACGTTCATTTGTTTCTTTTCTTTGATCAGGCAGGACGCTCGTGGCCGGCGGCGGCACTGACGTCTGTATTCTAAAAACAATTAACTCAAGCGATAAAATCGACAATAATTTGTCAATAAGATGCCGCTAAGCGCCTATCTACCAAAATACCGACACCGGGTGGAATTTGTTCCATCCGGTGTTTTCTTTTGTCGCGAAAATCCTGATCCTATGAGCCAGATCAGAGACAATTGGCTAGGCCTCTTATGAAACATTGGAATGACGAATGTCGAATATCGAATGGTGAAATCGCTTCAGACTTGGGGCTTCGCTCTTTGGACTTCGCTTTCAGCTATGACCCCACAGGTCGCCTTCGGCTACGACCCGACTCGTCGCTCAGTCATTTTAAAGTAAACAAAATACATTATTCGATGTTCGATGTTGGACGTTCGATGTTCGACGTTCATTAGTTTCTTTCCCGATCAGACCGGATGTCCTTTAGCCGGCCTGCGACGAGCTCAGCCGAATCGAGGCCGCCGCTCTTATGAAACTTCATGAAATGACGATTGACGAATGGTGGAATCGCTTGGGACTTCGCTCTTCGAGCTACGACCTCACAAGTCGCTTGTTCTTTTTAAAATGGACCGTTCGACAAAAAAGCTCACGACATGCAGAATACCTTAAATCCAAAATCCGCATTCCAAATTCTAAAATCTGCTTTTTTAAGTTTCTTTCACGATCAGACTGGACGCTCGCGGCCGGCGGCAGCGCTGACACCTGACACCCGACACCTGAACACTGCTGGTAAAAGTTGCTACCGTCATCATCAGGGTTGAACCAACGCCAGGTCCTATGAGCCCGGATTATTATACCTTAAGCCAGCTATTGGGATATCGTCTTGCTCAAGTCCGGCACTGTTTCGGGTCGGCCCTTGACCATGTAACGGCTGTCATCTCCGCGGGCCGTCACATTCTCGTAAACGCCGTCATCGCGCTTGACCAATTTTGTAAACCCGAGATCTCGCAGTTCGCTGTTTGTTTTGGGGCAGCTGATATTGATCCGGGAAATTATTTTTTGAACGGCGCCGCTGCACTCAGGGCATTTGGTGAGCGGTTTGTCATTGATAGACTGCCTAAAATCAAATACATTTCCCAGGGAACATGGTGCCTCGACATGTTCATACTCATAAACAGGCATAGGCTCGAATCCTCCATTGAAATAATCCACATTATACCAGAGAAACTAAAAAATGAAAAACTTTCATGCCAAACCCTTAGCCAATCTTTCGGCTCTAAAGTTTGCCATAAAACAGCCGATAGCTACTATGTGCTGCTCTTAGGGGACCACAATATCCGGTATTAAATACAAATTTTTTATGGATAATTTGACGGTGCGTTTATCTGCGGCTGTTGTGACCGGCGCCAATCCGCAGCACTCGGACCATATTGCCAGGCAGAAAATGGGATAAGTGTTCAATCTGAATCGAGATTCAACTATATGAATGATTTCCAGCCGATCGATCAATCCGAGATAGATTTGAAAATCAAGGAGGCTGAAACCTGCTATTCCATGGGGATGGTAGACGAGGCCCTCTCTATCTATAAGTCCATCTATAAAACGTTGCCGAAAAAAAACGGTCAAATCCGGGCAACGGTCAAATCTAAAATCAAAAAATTCAAGAAGGAATTATCCGATCAGGAAGTGGCGGACAACCGCGGGTTTTCCGCTGAAGACATCTCCATTTTTAAAAAGACACTTTCTTTTCATGATGATGTCCCGACCCTGCTAGACGGCGCAGCGGCCCTCAAAGAGCTCGGACTAAATGATGAGGCGATTGCCGAATATAAAAAACTGCTCGAGTTCGACTACTCGAAGTTTGACTATTCCGAGGTTGATTATTCGCCGGTAAAGATCATTTGTGATTATTTAGACTGCCTATTGGATTCCCAAACGCCCCAGGAAGTCGTCAAAGAAGCCTATAAAGTCACTTACAAACATAACCTAAAGGAAGCGGAAACGGCTCAAATCAAATTCCGGCTCGGTTTGAAGCTGGAGAAAAAAGACCATAACGATCTGGCTTACGAGCTTTATGAAACCGCTGCCGAAATCGATCCCGCCAACCGGGAAATACAGGACAAATTCCAGTCGATAAAGGCCAAGATTTCCTCCAATTCGCGCTACGACTATCTGCTGAGAAATAAAATCGTCACAACCAAGCAGTTGAAGGAAGCCCTGGCACTTGCCAAAAAAACCAATAAAAGCGTTGAGTTTTTGCTGGTCGACCGGTTCCAAGTCAAAAAAGATGATGTCGGCAAATCACTTTCACTGTTTTTCGGCTGTCCTTTCCGGGATTATGATATCGAGCGTCCGATTCCCTACGAATTGATCAGCAAACTGAAAAAGTCGTTTTTGTTGTACTATGTTTGGGTACCCTTGAGCTGGGACAAATCCGGGGTGGAAATTCTGGTCGATGATCCCAAAGACCTGCGCAAGACAGATCACATCAAGGCGCTGATGACCAATCAGAAGATCCATTTCAGTGTGGGCTTTAAAGAAGACATCGACAAGTACATCAGTCACTTTTTCGATCCCAGGGCAGCAGCAGAGTCCACTGCCACCATCGATTATGATAACCTGGATGATATCATTCCAGATGTGTCTTTCGAAGAAGAAGAGGAAGTGGAGGAGGATCTTGTTGGGCTGGATGAATCATCCAGCCAGGTGGTTAAATTTGTCGATCAGGTTCTGGTAACCGCTTATCGGCAAACAGCTTCCGACATTCACATCGAACCATCGCCGGTCACCCGCAAGACCACCATCCGATTTCGCGTAGACGGCGTCTGCCAAGAATATATCCAGGTGCCCAATAACATGGCGCCGGCGATTGTGTCGCGGCTCAAAATTATGGCCGAGCTGGATATTGCCGAGAAACGGCGTCCCCAGGATGGGAAAATTAAATTGAGACGCAAGGGTATACCTGAATTCGAGCTGCGGGTTTCCACAATGCCGACTGCCGGAAGATTTGAAGACGTGGTCTTGCGTATTCTGGCAAATTCCGCCAGCTATAAAATAGACGAAATCGGGCTGAATGAGCGAAATTTGGAGGTGATGCGGAGAATTATCGTGCGGCCCTATGGCCTGATTCTTTGTGTCGGACCGACCGGCTCGGGTAAGACAACGACCCTGCATGCCTTTTTGGGACATGTCAACCAGCCGGGGGTCAAGATCTGGACCGCGGAGGACCCGGTCGAAATTACCCAGGCCGGACTGCGCCAGGTGCAGGTGAGTACCAAAATCGGGCTCGATTTTGCCCGGATCATGCGAGGATTTTTGAGGTTGGACCCCGATATCATCATGATCGGTGAAATGCGGGACCGCGAGACCGCCGCTACCGCGATTGAAGCGTCGCTTACCGGTCATTTGGTTTTGTCCACCCTGCATACCAACAATGCCCCGGAAACCTTGACGCGTCTGCTGGACATGGGCATGAATCCATTGAACATCTCGGATTCGTTTCTCGGTGTTCTGGCCCAGCGGCTGGTGCGTCGATTCTGCGAGAAATGCCATGAGTCCTATCATCCGTCCGAAGATGAATTTGCCGACATTCAATCCGATTACGGCAGTAAAGCTTTGGCCAAGGCCGGCTATACATACGGACCGGGCATGCAACTGACGCGTGCTTCCGGCTGTGAGAAGTGCAATGGATCAGGCTACAAAGGACGGATGGGCATCCATGAACTCATGGAGGGAACCCCCGAAGTAAAAGTGCTGATTAAAAAGTCGGCCACTTCAGAGGAACTCGCCAAAATAGCAATCGAGCAGGGCATGATCCGTCTTAAACAGGACGGAATCCATAAGGTCTTTCAAGGATATACGGATATGCGTGAAGTTCGCCGGGTTTCGGTGGAGTAACAGTGGGAATTGGGTATTGGGTGTTAGGTATTGGATACTGGATGCGGGTTGCGCGTTGCGGGGTGCGGGATACTGGATGCTGGATTCTCGGTGCTGGATGCCGGATTCTCGATGCTGGATGCGGGTAAGGCTTGTAGCTCAAAGCTGAAAGCTCAAAGCATAGGGCATGGGGCATAGCGCAGCGCGCATCGTGTAAAAGAAGAATCGGGTTGGGGGTTCGCAAAGTGTGGGTGGATCATTGGCATGATTCGGCTCACGGCTCAAGACGCATGGCGCCGGGTAGAGAATAGCGCCGGAGATCAGGCGATGTATCTCCTGGCAGCCAAACATTAGATAGAATACAATTAATCTTCAATCTTCAATCTTCAATTTTCAATTTCTTTTTTTGGGTGACAGACATGCAAAAAAAAGCGCTTGTCATAGACAATGATTTTTTCTTTGTCGAATTTTTAAGCGAATTGTTGACCAAAAGGGGCTACGAGGTCCTTAAGGCCTATAACGGCAAGGAGGGTATCGCCAAGTTGGAAAATGATTCCGTCGATATTATCTTCGCCGATTTGATCCTGCAAAAAATTGACGGTCGGCAGTTTTTTAAGTTTGTTCGCAATAAATACAATGGCAGTCATTTTCCGCTGGTGGCGCTATCGGGGAGCATGATCGAACAACTCGGGTCGCTGGATGAGATTGGGGCCGACTACTACATCGCCAAGGGGCCGATAGATCTATTGGCCATAAAGCTTAACGAATTTATGGCGGAACTGGAAACTGAGTCCTCCTTGCCCCCAGCAGAGAAAAAAGTCCTAGCCGCCGGCAATGTTTATCCCCGGCGTGATGCCATGGAACTGCTCAATTCCCTGCATTTCCATCAGGCCGTGATTGAATCTGCTGCGGTGGGAATCATTATCGTTGATGATGACACCCGCATTATTAATGCGAACCGGGCGGCATTGGATATTGTCGACCTCAGAACGGTAAATGTTCTCAATCGTCCGGTTGCGGATCTGTTTGCCACTGAGGAACGAGCCGAACTCATAAGCGGGCTGAAACAGGTCCGGAAGCAGCCGGGTTTAAAGAAGCATTCCTTTTTTGCCACTTTGCGCTCGCAAGTGGTGGGTACCTCAATTTCTGCCATCAGTTTAAACGACGGTGTTGCCGGCTGGGTAGTTGTGCTGGAACCCGTCTGGCAGATCGATCCCAAAGCTCCCCGAAGCTGATTCGGGCACCTCAAATGCAATGACGATTGACGAACGACGAATGATGGAATCGCTTCAGACTTGGGGCTTCGCTGTTCGAGCTACGACCCCACATGTCGCCTTCGGCTGCGACCCGACACGTCGCTCAGTCGTTTTAAAATGGACAGAATACCTTAAATCCGCAATCCGCAATCCAAAATGCGGAAATACCTTAAATCCAAAATCCGCATTCCAAAATCTAAAATTTGCTTTTTGAAGTTTCTTTTCATAGATCAGACCGGCTTGGGGCATCGCTTTCAGCCATGACCCCACAGGTCTGGCTACGACCCCACATGACGACCCGACACGTCGCTTAACCTATTTTACAAAGCAGCCTGGAAGACTACAAATCTCCCGGATGATTCTACTTGCAGTCCCGCCTGGTCTTTGATAAGGATTCATATTTTCAGTATTGAAAATACCACCGGTAATTGTGGATCGGACGCCCGGTGATTGAAAGGAATTCAGCCAAATGACGCGGGTTGCAATTGTTGGTGCCACCGGCTATGCCGGTGCGGAACTCGTCAGGATACTTGCAGGCCATCCCGAAACAGAATTAACCGTTTTAACTTCCCGCCAGTATGCCGGGGTCCGGTTCGATCACGTCTACCCTGCCATGGCCGGACAAGTTGAGATCGTCTGCCGGCAATACTCTGCCGATCATGTATGTGAATATGCGGACCTGATCTTCATGGCCCTGCCGCATAAACTGCCGATGGCCTTTGTTCCGGATATTCTGAAAAAGGGCAAGAAAGTGGTCGATCTTTCTGCGGATTTTCGATTCGCCGATGTGAGTCTTTACGAATCCGTCTACCAGCCTCATACCGCCGGAGATCTGCTCGATAAAGCCGTTTACGGTCTATGTGAGATTTATGCCGATCAAATTAAAGCCACCAACTTGGTGGGTAATCCGGGATGTTATCCAACCAGTGTGCTTTTACCGCTGATTCCCTTACTCCGGCAGGGCCTGCTCGAACCGGCGACGCTTATCGCGGACTCCAAATCAGGAGTCAGCGGAGCCGGACGCTCCCTATCGCTGACCACCCATTATTGTGAAGTCGATGAATCGTTTAAGGCCTACAAGGTCGCCGCGCATCGTCATAATCCCGAAATGAACGCCATATTAAGTCGCGAAGCCAACAAACCGGTCTCGATTACCTTTGTCCCGCACCTGGTGCCGATGAACCGCGGCATGCTGACCACAATCTATGCTACACCGTCCTCCGGCGTGACAATATCGGATATCGCCGAATGCTATCGGAAGGCCTATCATCAGAGGAGATTTGTCCGACTATGCCCGGAGGATCGACTGCCGGATACCCGGCATGTACGGGGAACTAATTTTTGTGACATCGGATTCAAACTCGATGAACAAAACGGACGCCTGGTTCTCCTCTCGGCGATTGACAACCTGGTCAAAGGTGCCGCCGGCCAGGCGGTTCAAAACATGAATCTTATGCTGGGTTTCGATGAAACTGCCGGATTGCTGAATGTACCGTATCCGCTGTGAATTCAGAGGACAGAGGTCAGAGGTCAGAGGCCAGAGGTCAGAGAACAGAAGACAGAGGTCAGAGGACAGAAGACAGAGGTCAGAGGACAGAAGACAGAGGTCAGGGGACAGAGGACAGAAGATAGAGGTCAGAGGACAGAGGTCAGAATACAGAGGTCAGAGGTAAGAAGACGGAGGACAGAAGTCAGAAGACAGATGCCGGATACCTGATACCGGATGCCTGATGACAGATATCGGATGACGGCGGTCAGAAGACAGATGATTGACGTCGGTAGTGGGACCCGTCGTCGTCCGATACGGCAGGACTATGCCGCGGCTAAAGATGCGGAAGTTGGAAAAATGCGTGGCGCTTAGAGCATGGCAAATGGGGTAAAAACAGACGACAACATTTAGAGGAATCGTCTTCCCTCTCGGAGTTAAGCTGCGGCACATAAAAGACAGAAGTCTAATCCTGGATTTGGCACCCGGTATCCGGCATCTGGTATCCGGTATCCGGCGTCCAGTATCCAGTATCGAGCCCTTCGATTGCGGATTGCGGATCTCGGATTGCGGATTGAAAAAAACAGCACGGTCATTCAACCCTATGTAACTTTTTTAATCCAGTATCGAGCATCCAGCATCGATAATCGAGCATCCAATATCGAGCATCCAGTATCAAGCATCGAGCATCGAGTAACCAGTATCGAGCATCGAGTATCCAGCATCGAGCATCAAGTATCGAGTACCCAGTGCCGAGTGTTCTTGACAAGCACCATCAATTGATTTAGAACCAGTACCCAGTAACCAATACCCAATAACCAATGACCAATAACCGGTGAGCCGTCTTTGGATGTACGACGTTATATTTCGTTCTAAATAACAATCTTAAAAGCAAGGAGGATGATGATGACCGCAACGTTAATTAAGGGTACCGAAATCCGTGAAGCGATTCTTGAAGAAGTACAGGCCGAAGTGGCTGAAATTAAGGAAAAACATGGTGTGGTTCCCGGCCTGGTTACGATTTTGGTTGGCGAGAACCCGGCTTCGATATCCTATGTTACCCTGAAAATCAAAACCGCCAATCGACTGGGTTTCAATGAGATCCAGGACAGCCAGCCGGAAGATATTTCGGAAGCGGATCTGCTGGCCCTGGTCGACAAGTACAACAAGGACGAGAGCATTAACGGCATCCTGGTCCAACTTCCGTTGCCCAAGCATATCGATGATAAAAAAGTCCTCAATGCCATCGATCCGGACAAAGATGTGGATGGTTTTCACCCGGTGAACGTGGGGCGGTTGATGATCGGAGGCGACGAAGTGAAATTTCCGCCGTGCACGCCGGCCGGAATCCAGGAGATGATCGTTCGGTCCGGAACGGAAACCAGCGGCGCCGAATGTGTAGTGGTCGGCCGGTCGAACATCGTCGGCAAGCCCATTGCCAATATGATGCTGCAAAAGGGTGATGGTGCCAATGCAACGGTCACGGTCGTTCACACCCGTACTAAAGATCTCGAGGCCCATTGCAAAAGAGCGGATATTTTGATTGTCGCCGCCGGCGTACCCGGTCTTGTCAAACCACAGTGGATCAAACCCGGATCCTGCGTGATCGATGTTGGTGTCAATCGGGTCGGTGAGAAAATCAGTGAAAAAACCGGAAAAAAAATAGCCATTTTAAAAGGAGATGTCGATTTTGATGAGGCCAAAGAAATAGCCGGGTCCATTACCCCGGTTCCCGGTGGGGTCGGCCCCATGACCGTAACTATGCTAATGGTTAACACCTTAAAATCGTTAAAATTTAAGCTTGGTCTGATGTAGTCTTGCATTCCCGGCCCCTAGCCGGGAAAATAAAAAACGTCTAATGTTATTGCTGAACCTGCCGATATTATTATCGGTTTGATACTTCAACGATCGAGTCCGTTTCGCTGATGAGGCCTGTTCCGGTGCCGCCAATGGTGTGCTGACTTATTCATTATTGGTTGACAAAATTGGCGGTGCCCAATAAAATTTATAATTAAGGGCCGAAATCGTCATAGCGAAAGGGCAAAGTCACCGAAAGATGGCGACGCAAAACCATGGATCTAAAGCCATTTATTTATGGCCATGATCGCCAGGTTACCGACTTTTACTATTTGTGACGCCTTTGGGTGACAGAGCTCAAGGGCGTTTTTTTTCACTGGCCTGACGTTTTTTTATTTCGAATTTGGGATGCGACTTCCTCGATTCTCATAGGGTTAACTGATCATGCGCAAGAAAATCTCTTTTGTCATACTCGGCAGCAGTGGGGCACCGGCCAGACAGGTTTGTGCTTCAAAATCATCGATCTACATATTAGGGGTAATCCTGTTAACCCTTATTGCGGGTGTGGGGTATGTCGTATATGATTACTCCAATCTAAGGGGTACCACATCGCATTTGCAAAATCGAGAGATCTATCTGTCCGGTCAGCTCGAGGAAATCCAGATCCAACGTAAACAAATTCAGGAATTCGCCAATGAAATAAATTCGCTAAAGGCGAATTTGGTGGCCATTAACAGTTTTGAAAAGAAAATACGCATCATTGCCAATATCGAAAAAACGACTAATTCCGACAGCATTTTTGGTGTGGGCGGCTCGATTCCCGAGGATCTGGATGCCCGAATCCCCCTCAAAGAAAAACACAACAGCCTCATACGGGAGATGCACGAACAAATCGAACAACTCAGCATCGCCGCCGTTAATCAGCATCAAGGGCTGGAAGCCCTTCTCAAATCACTTGAGGACCAGCAGAACCTGCTGGCCTCGACACCTGCTATCCGGCCCGTTTCCCGAGATGTGAATTCATGGACCACCTCCAGGTTCGGGTACCGTATATCACCGTTTACAGGGCGTCGTGAATTCCACAAAGGTTATGATATTGCATCGCGTCAAGGCACGCCCATTCTTGCCACGGCCGATGGTGTGGTGACCTTTGCGGGTAAAAAAGGCCTGTACGGCAAGTTTATTGTAATCGATCACGGCCACGGTATGATCACCCGTTACGGGCATTGCCAAAAGTTATTAAAAAAACGGGGCGACAAGGTCAAACGCTGGGAAACCATTGCCCTGATGGGAAATACCGGTCGCAGCACCGGTCCGCATCTCCACTACGAGGTTCACCTGAACGGCATCCCGGTCAACCCGGTAAAGTATATCCTCAACTGACTTTAACCGGCACATATAATTCTGCCCACACGTATATCCGCCGAATATGCTATGGATTTTTTATCCATAGCGCTCCCTTTTATTAAGTGAATTGCGTATTATAATACATAAATTAATGGTTGAGGCCGGATCTAAATCTGATATAATGAAACCAAAACCGATCGGTTCAGGGTTCATATTTCTAAGGTTGCCATTGATTTGCTGATCTCACCGTATTGATCAAGACCCGGAATTTCGACGTATTTCTGAAAGCGCAGCGGGTTTCTTTATCTGGCTAATGCAAAAACATTGTGATTCTTTCTGTTTGCATAGCTTGTTCTCGATCGAACCCGCCGCGGCATGGACAGTCTCTGCAATGGATTGAATACAGAGGCTTTGCCGTTTAAACCGGGCAAACCCGGTGATGCCGTGCGTCAACTTTAGAGCGGCAGGAGTATCTTTAAATATGGTATTGAATTTTTTAACTAAAGTTTTTGGCAGCAAAAACGAGCGGGAATTAAAACAACTTCAACCGCTGGTGGACCGGATCAATGCATTAGAGCCGCAGATGCAGGCTTTAAGCGATGCGCAACTCAAGGATCAGACCGTGGCTTTCAGGCAGCGACTGGACCAGGGGGAAGATCTTGACGGCCTTTTGCCGGAGGCTTTCGCTACAGTTAGAGAGGCTTCGGTGCGGACGCTGAAAATGAGGCATTTTGATGCCCAGCTAATCGGCGGAATCGTTTTGCATCAAGGCAAGATCGCTGAAATGAAAACCGGTGAAGGCAAAACTCTGGCGGCAACCCTGCCGGCCTACCTGAATGCCCTGACCGGCAAAGGCGTGCATGTAATTACGGTCAATGACTACCTGGCCCGGCGTGATACCGAATGGATGGGCAACATTTATCGCTTTCTCGGCCTCTCGGTCGGTACGATCCTGCACGGTCTGGACGACAGTGAACGGCTGGCAGCTTATGGGTCCGATATCACTTACGGGACCAACAATGAATTTGGCTTTGACTACCTGCGGGACAATATGAAATTCGATCGGGAGTCCCTGGTTCAGCGCGAGCTTAATTTTTCCATTGTGGACGAGGTTGACAGCATCCTGATCGACGAAGCCCGAACCCCCCTGATCATTTCGGGGCCGGCTGAAAAATCCACCGATCTTTACTACCAGATCAATAATTTAATTCCGCGGCTGAACAAGGAAACCGATTACACGATCGATGAGAAAGCCCGATCGGCAATTTTAACCGAAGATGGGGTTGCCAAATCCGAGAAACTGCTGCAGGTCGACAATTTATTCGATCCCAAATACATCGAGCTGCTGCATCACATAAACCAAGCCTTGAAAGCACACACCCTTTTTAAGCTGGACGTCGACTACATCGTGAAAAACGGGGAAGTCATCATCGTTGATGAATTTACCGGCCGACTGATGCCCGGACGTCGCTACAGCGAGGGGCTGCACCAGGCTCTGGAGGCCAAAGAAGGGGTCAAGATTGAAAACGAAAACCAAACCCTGGCCACCGTAACCTTTCAGAACTATTTCAGGATGTACAGCAAGCTGGCCGGCATGACGGGAACCGCGGATACGGAAGCGACCGAGTTCAAAAAGATCTATGATCTGGATGTGGTGGTCATTCCCACCAATATGCCCATGGTGCGCGAAGATTTTCCGGACTCGATCTACAAGAGCCGCCGCGAGAAATTTGAGGCGGCCCTGGATGAAATCGTCGAGTTGCACAAAAAAGGACAGCCTGTGCTGGTGGGCACCATCTCCATCGATGTATCCGAGGCTCTGAGCAAGAAGTTGAAAAAACGGGGCATCAAACATGAAGTGCTCAATGCCAAAAATCACGAAAAAGAAGCCCAAATCATTGCCGAAGCCGGGCAGATGGGTGCGGTGACCATCTCCACCAACATGGCCGGGCGCGGCACGGATATCGTGCTGGGCGAGGGGGTCAAGGAGTTGGGCGGTCTGCATATCCTCGGCACCGAGCGCCATGAAAGCCGGCGGATCGACAATCAGCTGCGCGGCCGCTCGGGCCGCCAGGGAGACCCCGGCTCCTCCCGCTTTTACCTGGCCCTGGAAGATGACCTGCTGCGGATTTTCGGCGGGGAGCGCATCACCGGCATCATGGAAAAGCTGGGCATGGAAGAAGGCGAGCCGATTGAGCACAACATGATCAGCCGGGCCATTGAAAATGCCCAGTCCAAAGTCGAAGGCCACAATTTTGACATTCGCAAACAGTTGCTTGAATATGATGACGTCATGAATCAGCAGCGGGAGGTTATTTATCGCCAGCGCCGCGAAGCTTTGTCCGGCAAAGATTTAAAAGCTGAGATTCAGGAGATGATCCACGATAAGGCCGAGGAAATTGCCGACACCATCGCCGGCGACAACCCACATGCCGAAGAGTGGGACCTCAAGGAGCTCCGAGATGTGGTCTACAAACAATTCAATTTTCGTTTGAACGGTTTTGATGAAGAGACCTTAGACGGTCTCAATCGTGACGGCCTGGCCCAGTATATTTTCGAGGAAGCGGGAAAAGTCTACCAGGATCGCGAAACGGCCGTCGGTTCCGAAGATTTCAGGCAATTGGAACGGCTGGTCATGCTGCAAACGGTGGACAATTTGTGGAAAGATCATTTGCTGTCCATGGACCACCTGAAAGAGGGCATCGGTCTGCGGGGTTATGCCCAGCAAAATCCCTTGATCGTCTATAAGAAGGAAGGCTACGAGCTGTTTCAGGATATGATCGATCGGGTCAAAGAGGAGACCCTGGGTATCTTGTACCGCATCCAGATTGCCGAACCCGAGAAAATAGATGATATCAGGCAGCCCAAGCAGCAGCAGCTGGCATTTTCCGGCGGCGGTGAACATCAGCAGAAGAAACCGGCCAAACGGTCCAGCAAAAAAATCGGCCGCAACGCCCCGTGCCCTTGCGGCAGCGGCAGAAAATATAAAAAATGTTGCGGAAAATAGTGCTGGGTATTGGGTATTAGGCATTAGGTATTGGGTATTAGGCATTAGGTATTGGGTATTTGGCATTAGGTATTGGGTATTGGGTATTTGATATTTGGTATTTGGTATTGGGTATTAGGTATTGGGTATTGGGTAATGGGTATTAGGTAGAAAGTATTGGGCATTGGTTGCAGGATTAAATTGTTGATTGAGCTGAGTGTTGGTTGATTTTGCTTTTTTTTAAAGTCCGCAATCCGCAATCCGCAATCCGCAATCCGCAATCCGCAATCCGCAATCCGCAATCGAATGATCCGTAATCCGCAATCGAATGATCCGCAATCTGAAATCCGAAATCGAATGGCCGGATGAGCATAAAATTTCGGAGTTTGCCCTTTACAAGCGTCAATTCAAGTGCTTATTATAAATTTACTTATACAACCGATGCGGTTGTAACTAAAAGCTCAGGCTTTTACATCGGGTGTAACGTCAATGAGCAATATCGATCCGAAAGTTGAGGAAAGTGTCGATTCGGAAACCGACCGCGAGGTCGAAGAACCGCCCATGTACCGGGTGATGCTTCTCAACGATGACTATACCACCATGGAGTTCGTCGTTGAGGTTCTGGTTTACGTGTTTAAAAAATCACCGGAGGAAGCTACCCGTATCATGCTCAACGTACATCGCCGCGGCGTAGGCGTTTGCGGCATCTATCCCTACGAGGTTGCTGAAACCAAAGTCAATACAGTGGAGACCCTGGCTCGTGAAAACGGATTTCCTCTAAAATGCATCATGGAAAGAGAGTAGATTATGATCAGCAAAGAGCTTAGCGCGACTCTCGGCTTTGCTGTTAGAGAGGCAAAAAAAAGACGCCACGAATATGTCAGTATAGAGCACATCCTTTTTGCAATTCTTTACGATCCCACCGGCATTGACATCATTGAAAACTGTGGTGGCAATGTCGAAAACCTGATCTCCTCGCTGGAGGATTTTTTCGAGGATAAAATCGAGCGGATTCCCGATGGCAATGAATACGTACTCCAGCAGACCATCGGGTTCCAGCGTGTGATTCAGCGGGCGGTCAATCACGCTCGCTCGGCTGAAAAGCCGGAAGTTACGGTCAGCGATATCCTGGCCTCGATTTTTCTGGAAAAGGACTCGCATGCCGAATATTTTCTCAGTGCCGAAGGGGTTACGCGTCTGGATGTGCTAAACTACATCTCGCATAACGTGACCAAAGGGGCGTATGAGGATACACCCGCCGACCTGACCCCACCGGCCAAGGAAAAAACCAAGAAAAAATCCAATCCGCTGGAGCTCTTTACGTCCAACCTGATTAATTTTGCCGCCGACGGTAAACTGGATCCCCTGATCGGCCGCAAAACCGAAATGGAAAGGACGATGCAAGTCCTTTGCCGCCGTCGCAAAAACAATCCGGTGTATGTCGGTGATCCCGGGGTGGGAAAAACGGCCATGGCTGAGGGACTGGCCCAGCAGATTCAAAAAGGCGATGTTCCGGATTTGCTCAAGGATGTTGAGATCTACGCCCTTGACCTCGGGGGTATGTTGGCCGGGACCAAGTTTCGCGGCGATTTCGAGCAGCGGCTCAAAGGCGTGATCGCCGAGTTGAAAAAAAAGCCCAAAGCCATCCTGTTTATTGATGAAATACATACGATTGTCGGCGCTGGTGCGACCAGCAGCGGATCAATGGATGCCTCCAATATCCTCAAACCGGTGTTGACCAGCGGCGAAATTCGCTGCATCGGCTCTTCCACTTTTGAGGAATATAAAAACCATTTTGAAAAAGACCGGGCCCTGTCGCGGCGTTTTGAAAAAATCGAGATTTTTGAACCTCCGGTTAAAGAAACCGTCAAGATTCTCAAGGGTCTGCGATCCCGCTACGAGGAGCATCACGACATCGTTTACACCGACCCGGCATTGAAAGCGGCGGCCGAACTTTCGGCCAAATTCATCAATGACCGCTATTTGCCGGACAAGGCGATTGACGTGATTGACGAAGCCGGTGCTTTCGTAAGACTCACCGGTGCTTCGACCCGCAAAAAAATCAACCCGGCGGACATCGAGAAAATCGTGGCCAAAATGGCCCGCATTCCCACCCAGAGTGTTTCGACCTCGGACCGGGCCAAGTTGGAAAACCTGGAGGACGGTCTCAAGACGGTTGTATTCGGGCAGGATGATGCCATCAATGCCCTGGTGACCTCCATTAAGCGCTCACGGGCCGGACTGGGAACGCCTGACAGGCCGGTAGGGTGCTTTCTGTTTACCGGGCCTACCGGGGTCGGCAAGACCGAGGTTACCCGCCAGGTCGCCAATATTCTGGGGGTGGAGTTCATTCGCTTTGACATGAGCGAATACATGGAAAAGCATGCCGTGGCTCGCCTGATTGGAGCACCGCCGGGATATATCGGTTTTGATCAGGGCGGACAGCTGACCGATGGTATTCGCAAGCACCCCCACTCGGTGCTTTTGCTGGATGAGATAGAAAAAGCCCATCCGGATCTTTTCAACATCCTGCTGCAGGTAATGGATCATGCAACCCTGACGGATAACAACGGCAAAAAAGCGGATTTCAGAAATGTCATCCTGATGATGACCTCCAATGCCGGCACGCGGGAAATGAGTCAGCAGACCATCGGTTTCGGTGATGTCAACAAAGACAAGGCTTCCAAGGGCATCAAGGCGATCGAAAAATTGTTCAGCCCTGAATTTCGCAATCGCCTGGATGAAATCATCAATTTCAACTCCCTCGACCTGGAGATCATGGAAAAGGTAGTCGACAAGTTCATGGCGGAGTTGAACGTGCAGCTCGGCATTAAAAAAGTCGCATTGACGATTTCGCCGGCCGTGCGCACCTGGCTGGCTAAAAAGGGCTACGACCCGCAATACGGTGCCAGACCCCTGGCACGGGTCATTCAAACTGAAATCAAAGACAGCCTGTCGGATGAGATCCTTTTCGGCCGGATGCAAAAAGGAGGTCTGGTGCACCTTGATTTGAAGGATGATGAATTGAAATTCGATTATAGTTAACTGGATAAATAGTTGATTCGTTAAATAGGGTTACAAGTTAGAAATATCCTCAAGGGCACGAATCCATTTTACTATTCAACTAATCAACTTATCAACCAATTAACTAACCACGATGCCCGTTTACCAACTATCTGAAGACCTTGTATTCCCATCCCCACATCTGGCTTCCCAGGAAGGCCTGCTGGCAATCGGCGGCGATTTGAGTCCCAACCGGCTGCTGCTGGCCTATAGCAACGGCATCTTTCCCTGGTATTCGGAAGGAGAGCCGATTCTCTGGTGGTCGCCTGATCCCCGTCTGGTGTTGTACCCGGCTGAATTGAGGATTTCCAGGTCTTTGAATAAGGTTTGTAGACAGGGCGTATTCGAATTAACCATGGATTGCGCATTTGAAGAGGTGATCACCGAATGCGCACAGGTGCGCCTGGAAAACCATGAAGGAACCTGGATTGTGGACGACATGGTGCGGGCCTACTGCCGCCTGCATGATTCCGGGTTTGCCCACTCCGTTGAAGCCTGGCAAGACAATCGCCTTGCAGGCGGCTTATACGGCGTATCGCTGGGTGGTTGCTTTTTCGGCGAATCGATGTTTACCCGGGTGACCAATGCCTCCAAAGTCGCCCTGGTCGCGTTGGTGCAGCACCTGAAACCGCTTGACTTCGCCTTTATAGACTGTCAGATCACGACTGCTCATTTATCCCGCTTCGGGGCCCGGGAAATATCCAGGTCGCGCTACCTGGGTGAGCTTGCTGAGGCTTTAAAAACGGCTACGCTGCAAGGCAAATGGGCTTTTTGAGCCGATCCAATGTCATACGCTTGGAATACTGGAATACTGGAATGCTGGAATAATGGAATGGTGGGACAATGGAATATTGGGAATCGAAGGCGGATGTAGATATGATTTTATAAACAGATCCGACCCATTCCTAAAAAAATTGATCCCATTCGATTAAACCCATCATTCCAATAATCCACTATTCCACTATTCCATGGGGCATATTCACCCAGGCAGCCGTGTTAAGCATCACCATTCCAAAAAGTTAAAGAAATGAGAGACATAGAACTATGGGGCAAGACTGCCTGTTCTGTCAGATTTCGCGCGGCCGGACGTCCACCGATTTTGTTTTTGAAAACGATGTGCTCGTGGTGTTCAAGGACATCAATCCGGCAGCGCCGGTCCATCTTCTGATTGTTCCCAAAAAGCATATTCGCAGTATAAACGATCTGACCGAAGCCGACCGGCCGATCTTGTCGGAAATGCTCATGGCGGCCAAGGATATGGCTGCGCAACATCAGGTAGACAAATCCGGTTACCGGTTGTTTTTCAATGTCGAAAGGGGAGGGGGGCAGGTTATATTTCATTTGCATCTGCATTTGATTGCCGGTTGGAGATAGGAAGGAGCCTTGTGAATTCGGCCTTCGACAAGCTCAAACGAGTCAAAGTCGGAATTCGGAAGGGGGAAATGACAGAAGGTGAGAAGATCAGAAGGTGAGAAAATCAGAAAATGAGAAGATCAGAAGAATAGAAAATCAGTGGAAAATTCGGAAGTCGGAAAGATAAAGCAACATCCATGATATGGGGCGAACTGGCCAGTCAGATCCGAAAACTCGCCCCATAATTTAAAATTGCATTATTAGATTGTGGGAGCGGTTTATAACCGCGATTTAACTGGTTTGGCTTTCTCTTTCAAATTTAACATGAAATAAGTGCCGCGTGTCACGCTAGATCGCTAAGAATCCGTTTCGAGATATATGGCATTCTGCTGCATTTATGTACTCTAATACCGGCTTTTCTAATTCCTTTTTTCCGACTTCCGCATTCCGACTTCCGATTTCAGCTTCCTCTGACATCTGTCTTCTGACATCTGTCCTCTGACATCTGTCTTCTGACATCTGACATCTGACATATGTCTTCTGACATCTGTCCTCTGACACTGCGTTTCCCGAAAATTATAGCCAATAAAATCATGAATAAAGACAATGAAATATACGGGGGAATATACATTCACATCCCATTCTGCGTGAAAAAGTGCCTTTATTGTGATTTCTACTCCACTACCGACCTCACTCGGACATCACCTTTTTTGGCGGCACTCGAGCGTGAAATGCAGCTGGTCAGTCCTAGCCCGCTGACTTTCGATACCTTGTATATCGGAGGCGGAACGCCGTCAGTGCTGGAACCCGGCGCCATCGAACAAATTATTGCTGCGGCCTACCGGCATTTTGCTATCCGGTCCGATGCTGAGCTGACCGTTGAGGTGAATCCTGGATCCGTTACTCTCGAAGAACTCGACCGGTACCGGCTTGCCGGCGTCAATCGTTTGAACATCGGTGTTCAGTCGTTTAACAACAACAATCTAAAATTTCTCGGCCGGATTCATTCGCGCAAGGAAGCCCTGGCATCTATCGATTGGGCTCACCAGGCCGGTTTTGAAAACATCGGACTGGATTTGATTTATGGGCTGCCGGGGCGGAAACCAAACCATTGGCTGTCCGATTTGGACCAGGCTTTTCGAATTAACCCCGAGCACCTTTCCTGCTACATATTGACCAGTGAATCCGGTACACCCCTTGATCACCAAGTCCAGTCGGGGCGGATATCCATGCCCTCGGGCGACCGGTTGAAGGAGTTGTTCGAAATGACTGTTGAGTTTTTGTCCACTCACGGATACCGGCATTACGAAGTATCTAATTTTGTCCGTCTGTCTAAAAATGATGAGGGGCACTGGGAGTCCCGTCATAACAGTAAATACTGGTCCCTTGCGCCCTACATCGGCCTGGGTCCGTCCGCTCATTCGTTCAGCGACTGGCAGCGTTCCTGGAATCACAGAAGCGTTGCCAAGTACATCGACAGCCTCCAGGGTGATAGGCTGCCCGTCGCCGACAGCGAAGTTCTCACCACCGAGCAGATGGTGATGGAGGCCATTTATCTGGGCTTCCGGACTGCCAACGGAATTGATCTCATGGATTTTAAAGATCGTTTCGGGATGGATTTTCTATCGACTTATCGTGGAATCATTACAGATTTTCAAGCTCAAGGATTTTTAAGCGTCTCGCAAACCCGCTGTGCCCTCACCACGAAAGGCATGGTGCTGCTGGACAGCATTACGGAGATGTTTACGAGCCTGGAGGTGCCGGATGTCAAAGGACAGATGTCAGATTACAGATTACAGATGTCAGAAGACAGAGGGCGATGGTAAGAAGTTGAGAAGTTGAGAAGTTGAGAAGGTGAGAAGGTGAGAAGGTGAGAAGGTGAGAAGGTGAGAAGGTGAGAAGATGAGAGGCTTAAGGGTAGGAGGTATTTGAATTGGGAAGTCGGAATGCGGCCTTCGACAAGCTCAGACGAGCCGAAGGGGGAAATACATGGCAGAGAGCAGAGAGAAATGTGCGCGGGCAGTCCGCAGAGGGAGAAACGACCTGCTTTATAGTGTCCTTAAATCTTTCGGCGACCTTTGAATGATATACCATGCACCGTACACTATTCGCGTTGCCATGAGTCACAACACGTGCACCGAACGCTTAATACCACAAACCTTACACCTTCTACTCTCTATAGCTATAAGTATCTCCGTGGGCCAAATACCGAATAACGAAAGCCTCATTACCAGCACCTCTGTCCAATCCTTTGCGCTCTTTGCCCTATGCGCTCTGCCCCATGCCCTCTGCCTTCAGCTTTCACCTTTGAGCTTTCAGCTTTGAGCTCTGTGCTTGCACTTCCCACCTTCTCACCCTCTCATCTTCTCACCTTCTGACCTTCTCACCTTCCGATCTTCTCACCTTCTGACCTTCCCACCTTCTCACCCTCTCATCTTCTCACCTTCTGATCTTCTCACCTTCTGATCTTTTCACCCTCTCATCTTCTCACCCTCTCATCTTCTCACCCTCTCATCTTCTCACCTTCTCATCTTCTCACCTTCTATCCTTTCCGCAGCTTCCTGTTGTCGCCCACCCGCAAGGTGACATTTTTGGCATCAAAGTACTCAATCAACGGGATGACATATTTGCGGGAAGCACCGGTCATTTCTTTGAACTGGGGCGTGGTGATCTCGCCGTTGGATTTGAGGAAATCAACCAGCTTTGTTTTTAATTTATCCACCGCCCCGGCTTCAAAGTACAGATCGTCCTTGGTTTTGACGATCCGGCCTTCTTCCACCAGCAACAGCATCACATCCTGAATATGTTTGGAGTCGGCATTCAATTGCTTGACGACGTCGCGAAAATAGGGCGGTTGCAGCCCGCCTGCCTGATAGGTATCGACGATTTTTTTGCGGATATCGGCCTGATCACGGCCTAAAAAAACTTTGTGACTTTCCAAGCGGACGGTATTTTCCTCCTGGACGATCTGCCGGCTTTTGATCATTTGGTTCAGAACCTGATTGAACAGTTTGGAGTCGGTCAGCAACGGGAACTTGGATTTCAGCTCTTCTTTGGGCATACCCGCTTTCAGGGGATTGGTGTTGTGGTAGTCGGACAGGTGTTCGTTGAATTTTTGCTTTAATGCGTCAAACGTGAATTGATGGATGAATATTCGATTTTCCTTATCGGATTGGATAATGGTTTTTTGAGACAGCAGATGCTGCAGCTGGCCTTCAAGCTGCTTGTCCGGCAGGTTGGTCATGATTTTCAGGTGGGAAAAAGATACACCGCGATAGCCGGCCTGTTCGATGTGATACGAGATAATTTCAGCCGGATCATCATTGGCCAGATTTTGCAACCCCTGAATAATTTCCGGCTTCAGGCGTTTATGCTTTTGGGGTGCCGGATTCAGGACGTGCCCGCCGCCGATCGTCCTCACCGGCGAATAGCTGCGGACGACAAACCGGTCATCCTTGACGATGGCCACTGGTGAGTCGAGGCGCAATTGGGCCACGACGGTTTGTCCGGGCGGAAGCTCTTCCTGCTCGAGCAGTATCAGGTAGCCCATGACCTCGCTGGTTCCGGTGTGAAACCTCACCAGGGTGCGATTTTTCAGGGGTTTTTGATTGCTGGCCAAGTAATGAAATGAAACATCCACCATGTAGCTGTTAACCAGGGCCTTGGGGGTGGACAATACTTCCCCCCGGTTGACCGCTGTCCGGTCGAGCCCCTGGAAATTGATGGCGGTGCGCATTCCGGCGTCCGCTTCATCGGCACTTTGATTATGCACCTGGATGCCCCTGACCTTGGAGGTGATTCCGGACGGGTATATCATGATGGTCTCCCCTACCTTGACTTTACCCGAAACCAGGGAGCCGGTAATCACGGTGCCAAAGCCTTTCATGGAAAATACCCGGTCGATCGGCAAGCGGAACAAATTGGACGGACGGCGCTGGGGTATCTGGCCGGCGATTTCATCGAGGGCGGCGATCAATTCGGGAATACCCTGGCCGGTCATCGAAGATACCGGCAGGATCGGTGCATCTTCCAAAAAGGTACCCTGGCTGAATTCCCGGATATCCTCCAGTGCCAGTTCAAGCCACTCCTCATCCACCATATCTGTTTTGGTCATGGCGATCAGTCCATGTTTAACCCCCAGCAGGGTGCATATCTCCATGTGTTCCCGGGTCTGGGGCATGACACCCTCGTCGGCCGCGATTACCATAGCAACGATATCGATGCCGGTAGCACCGGCCACCATGTTTTTGACGAATTTTTCATGGCCGGGAACATCCACGATGCCCAGGTGCTCCCCGCTTGGCAGGTCCAGGGATGCAAACCCCAATTCGATGGTGATGCCGCGTTCTTTTTCTTCTTTGAGCCGGTCCGTATCAATGCCGGTAACGGCCTTTATCAAACTGGTTTTGCCGTGATCGATGTGACCCGCCGTGCCGAGAATTATTTGTTTCACTGATGTGGCTCCTTAGTCGATTTCATTGGTTTGGGACACAGATTTTCACAGATTTTCACGGATTTTATTTTGTAAACGCTTTTTTACTTTCTGTAGAATCTGTACTACTAACATGTAATTTCTTTAATTTTTACTGGGCAAATCATGGAAACTTATAGATTTCGAATTTTAATTTTTGGATCATTAGAGAAATCTGTGTAATCTGCGAAATCTGTGGATAAAATGCCTATTTGCTTGTGGCTTTGCAGCGCTGGGTTTATCCGAGTACTTAAACAATAATTCATCTATCCCGGCGCTTTCGCAAGTATTCCGAAAAATAGGCCAGGCCAACCAGGATAATGGCCAACCCCACGATATACGGAATATGAATAATGCCAGTAAACATGCGCGTAATGATAACCGCGACAAACAGGCCGATGATGGCCCTGATAAAGAACATCTGAAATTGATTCAATTTATAATCCTCAACAATCCTGATCTTTTTGATTTTGATTTCAAATGAGGCGCTTTAAAAATTTCTATTTTGTGGCTTTACTAAAAAATGATAAAGCTTCTTTCAGTCAATGCAAATTGCAAAATGCGAAGCAATCCGAAATGATTATATTAATTGCCTAAAAGCGTCAACATTTAGTTTTTTTCCGCTTGAAATAAAATATTCAATCTGCTAAATAGCATAGTTCGATTGGATATGTGGATTCGGACAGGGCAATTTTCATTAAATCCGCAATCCGAAATCCAAAATCCGCAATCGATTACGGTGGGTGTAGCTCAGGTGGTAGAGCACCGGGTTGTGGCCTCGGTTGTCGTGGGTTCAAGTCCCATCACTCACCCCATTGAAATCCAAACCGGGCAGAGGAAATCTGCCCGGTTATTCGTTCACGGCTAAATCCCGGAAATTTAGCCAAGATTAAAATTTTACCTGTTCAAAACAGCAGCCAAACAAGGTTATCCTATATCTGTCTGGTGTTTTCTGACGTCCGTCATCTGTCTTCTGTTCTCTGATATCTGTTGTCTGACGTCTGTCATCTGTCTTCTGTTCTCTGACATCTGACTTCTGACCTCTTCAAACATGCGCCCGTAGCTCAGCTGGATAGAGCGCCGGACTTCGAATCCGTAGGCCGCAGGTTCGAATCCTGCCGGGCGTACCAGAATAAATTGGCGGGTGGTGGTTTATCTAAGACTATCACCTGCTTTTTTTGTGCTTCCAGCAGGATTCGAGCCAAGTCGGCAGGCTGAGCGTTAGCGAAGTCCCGCTGTTTCCCAAGCGGGGTAAGCTTGTCCTGAGTTTATCGATGGGAATCCTGCCGGGCTTACCATACAGGCACTTACAAGTCTATCGTAAGAGCCTTATTTATTGTTAGCTATTGAAATAATGTAGCCGGGATCTAGATCTCAGGATTCATGGGGTGGGCTTCGAAAAAGCAACCATCTGTATTGACTTGAGGCTGATAGATTTGGGGGAAAATTGATAAAATTTGGAAAGGAAAGCATATTCTACGATTCGATAAAAATCACCTCTTATACACCACATAAATTCAATACTTTGTTATACATCGCATCATTGATCCAATAATGGTGGTTGGTTCTGAGCCGGTCCATGGGCTCTTTTACGGATTCAATTATCCCCATTTTTTTGGCTTCTCGTTTTAAGGATTTCCATTTGGCCTAAATGAAGAAAGTTACTGATGGGTGTTGTATTGCTGACGATCATACAGCTCGTTCCAGATTTGTCAGGTCCCTATCTAACTCATTTGAACCCCCGTGAAGCGCAATTTCATGCTCCGCCAGGAATCTTTCGAAAGATATCCGATCCTTCTTAAGCAATGAGGCTCCATGTGCTGATGTAATAATGCCTTGTTCATATAGACGGATCACAAGCTCTTCCATGAGCATCATCTTGGCACGCTTTGGGGGGAGCTTAGTTTGAGACGCTATATCTTCTGGAATTTCAAGTAAGATTGATTGCATATTTATCTCCGTTGATTGAGGTACTTATTATTAATTTAATACCGTGGTAAAAATAGCACAGTATCTAAAGACTTTCAAATGTAAATCCTGAGCAAGGTAATCCTCAACCGGGCGGCCTATCTGTTATTTCAGATAGTATGGGATTAAAATCGTGATCGAAGTGGATAATTCGAACGCGGCCTGACATTGATTTAAAATAATCCTGCGTTCGTTACCTCATTTCGTACAATGCTGTACCAACTGCATTTGATCTCAGATCATTTCAGAAAGCCGCTTCAACGAATACATCCCGTCCAAACCCTTGATCGGTTTAGGCTTCTTTTCATGCTTAGAGTGAAACAAATGCTTAAATCGCTGGTAATTCTCAACCACAAACTCCTTTGACCCGATGATACCCGAATCCGAAAAATAACGTGTGCGGTATCTGAAGCGGCTGGTTCGGCTGATTTCAAAATCCTTTTTGCGTTCCTTTGCGATGACTTTAGGGTCAATGACTCCGGCTTGCATTCTGTCCGATTTGTCCAACGCACCAGCATCATAGACAAATCTGCGGTATCTTCTGATTCGTTCTTTTTTGCTCTTGACGTTGAATTCTTTCAGTCCGAAATCAGTGGAAAGAAACTTATCTTTGTTTTCGGTCTGGAGGTGATATCCAAGTGAGCTCCAGCGATAGTTTTCAGGACGATCCGCCAATCCGGCCCGTAGCGGATTAAGATCAATATATGCCAGACAGTTAACCAATGTTTCGCCTTTGTCGACAATCACGCTTTTGAAACGGTCTCCCCAAAAATAACCTCTGCGGTTATGGCGCCGATTATAATACCTGGCAAAGCTGACTTTGATTTCGCGTATAAATTCGGAAAGACTGGACAGCTTTTCACGCCAGTAGGGGATTTGGCCTTCGGCAAATTCCCGTGTGGCCCCGTAAAATGTTTCAAACCGTTTTTGGATATCTTCATTAGTAAATCGGTCCTCAGGAATCATTTTCACGAGCAAATGAAAATGGTTTCCCATCAGGCAAAAGCCTAAAATTTCAGTAAAATATAAAGATGAAAACCGTTTGATCAAATCCAGCATAAAATCTTTCTCAATATCTTGCAGTGGAAAGCCATCCAGTGCCGTGCGGGACATAACATGATAGACGGCTTTATCATTCTCAACGATCAATCGCGATGTTCTTGGCATATTTTGCCTCCTCTGTATGACCGTGTATTTACGATACGATTCGTTCAATCCTTCTATATCAGATAAAAATGTTTGTCAAATATAATTTACCTGTCCCTTTTTTTCACTTTTATATGAAAACTGCGGTAATCATCAGCGATGTAGATTAGTCAACTTAGTCACCAACGAGCCCTATCTGGCCCCCAGCGCCGCCATTGCAGTCAGCCAGATTCCCATTGGCCGGGGTGCAGAGACGGCGCTGTAGGTCAGTAAACAGATTAATGTTCGACTACCGCTTGTACTCCCACTTTTTGGCGTCCTGCTTGGTCCACAACTTCGGGTCCACACCAATCAGATCGCCTAACTGAACCTGATTTCTACTACCCAAAGTGATCAGAAACTCTACTACATCGGGCAGGGTATCAGTTCCGTTGAAATCGGCCGGATTGAAAGCCATCTTCAGCTTGAACTTGGAGGACCCTTCCTTGAAGTGGTCGGCCACTCGAACTGACAGATTCAATGTACCGCTGACGCCAATCGTCATATCCGGGGCGAGTGGATAAGGCAATGAGAAAAGGGTATCCTTTTTATTCTGTTCCAGGATGGTCGCACCGGTAGGCGTTATCTCGAAGGATTTTGTCTCGGCATTGTAGAGGAACTCCAGGGTGGTTCCACCAACTGAAATTGTGAAGTCTCCCTTGATTTTTCCGGGCTTCACCTTGAGTACGGTGGTCTCAGCGCCGATGAATTCCGTTTTCAGTTCGATCTTTTCAGGGCCTTTAAATTTGAACTCTTGGCCCTTCCAGTCGACCTCAAATTTTGAAATACTGCCGAAGACGTTGTCCTCGTCGGAGTATTTCCACTTGCCTTTTTTATCGACCGAGAATGTAACGGCCTGCGAAGGCAGTTCCACATCCGCAAGGGTGACAACAGCAGATCCTTCGGGGGTAATATTCTCCATGTGCATGCCGTCAGGTAGGACAAAATTGCCCTTAATGTCTACCTTGCTCTTATCCCACTTGACCTTGACATCCCGGCCGAATCCGGCTGCCGTATTTGGCTCGACCAAGAGGACCACAGTATCAGTCGCCGTAGCCAGACCATCGCTGACATCCAAGATCAGGACATGCTCGCCAACATTCGGCAGGAAAACATCCAGGTCAAGCAGGCATTCCCCGTTCACGCCAACAGGGGCCCAGTCAACCAATACATTTCCGTCCTGCAGCCATCGGCAATTAAGGGGATCTGCATCCTGGTCCCATCCGTTTCCATTTACTGTGGTGTCCGGAACTTCTCTGGCGAAGATGGTCAGGTCGTCTCCGGCGTCGGCAACTGGCGGATGGTTGAAACCCTCCAGCACGGATATTGTCCGGTTATGGTGGTTCGGTACATAGACACGGCAACCGTCGGCGGAAAAGGCAATATCATAAGGACCGTCGCCGACTGAAATTACGTCAACAATTAATTCGGTTGCAGTATCAACCACATCAATCTCATCAGCGTAATGCCGGAGGACAAATAGGTATTCCCCATTGGGTGAAGTTGCCAGGATAACCGGCCGATAGCCAACATGGATTGGGTCACCCACTATAGTGTTGCTCGCGGTATCGATTTTCGAGACCTGGTTCATCATGTGCTGAGACACATAGACTGTGTTGCCGTCGGCACTCACTGCAAGGTGCGCAGGCTCTCCTGGAACATCGATAGTGGCAATCACCGTGTTGTCCAGGGTCCGGATCACACTGACCGATTCACCACCACGGTTCGCCACATACACAAATCTTTCGTCTGGCGTATGCGCAATTCCCTGAGGATTGACACACACCGGTATGGGATCAAATACATGGTTGTCCCATCGACGGATTACTGAAACCGTTCCCGCCTCGTAGTTTGCCACATAAACATTGGCATTTGTGGATGTAAGCCAATTTGGACCGTCACCGACGTTGACAGTGTCGATGACTGTATTGTCCGACGTCTGGATGATGCTGACTGTGCCGCCATAAGAGTTCGAAACATAGACATTACGGCCGTCAGGACTGACTGCAACCCCCCAAGGAGTATTTCCCACGGGGATTGGGGTGACAGTGTTGTCAGATAACCGAACAGCTTCGATTGACGTATCGCCGGTGCTTCCCGCGGTATATACGAATGTCTCGTCCGGTGTCACAGCGATGTCGGACGGATGCTGGCCCAGATAGATAACATCCTTTTCCAATGTTGGATACCCCTCACACATCTGGTCAAAACAACCCGCCATATCCAAATAAATGTTATGCACATCCTCTGCGGACAGAGCACGATTATAAACACGAACTTCGTCTATCACACCATTCCAAAAATGATAACCCTGATTATTCCAGAACTCGGCGCCAAGGAACAGATGTCCGCCATCAAAGTAGTCAGCATCCGCAATTGCTATCGAATTATCTAGCTGACCATCGACATACAATTTAAATATTGATGTGCCCTTATCTACAACAACAACGCCATGGTGCCAATCCTGCTTTCTATATCCTGAACTTTCGATAAAGTATGGGTTGTTATTTTCACGGATTTCCGTAAACAGATCATTATTTGCATTGAACTGAAGAGCGATGGCAAAAGTCAGATCATTGGCTGCAGAAAATGAATGGTAGTCACTGATGATGAAACGGCCATCATCAGTGGTTCCAGCATCCTTGAACCACACCGAATAGCTCCATTGTGATGGATTATCTCCTAAAATATCTGCTGAGCTACCGAAATCAATATAGTCATCAATCCCGTCGAAACTGTATGCGCGGTTATCAGATCCACACTTGTCCGATGCCAGGGTTGCGCCATTGACCACACCGTCGTTACCATGTCCGCTCTCATCATTGGCATTTCCATTGAATGGATAGTACGCCACGAGCCCATGATCAAGGTTAGGACTGAAATCCACATACCCCCAGTGAGGCTCAAGATCCCGGGCTGATTCATCGGTCAACTGCTGCAAGTTGGTTCCGTCAGCGGCCATGGTCCAGACATTGTAGTCGCCGCTTATCCTTCTGGAAACAAAAACGATTTTTGTTTCATCAGGGGACCACCCTGCACTGAAGTTATATTGATTGGCTTCATCGAGAATAGCACCGGATGCGCTGCCGTCATCTGCCACCCACCAAATGTGGTAATTCGTAGTATTCTCCCAACGGGGTTCCTGCGCCATGAATAGTATTTTGCCGTTGGAGCCCCATGAATTTCTGCCTGACGGATTCTCATAACCTGTTAGGCCGGCGAGACTGCTCAAATTGACAGGATTGGTTCCATCCACATTGGCAATGAAAATATTGTAGTTATTCGGATTTGGACCGGGCTCGGGGAAATAAACCAGCTTTGTACCATCAGGGCTTAGCGAGGGTCTTGCGCCAAGAACTCCGATGTATCGAAGATTTGTTCCGTCGGAATTGATCACCGAGACATCCCAATAAGAGGGACCTCTAAAATAGATTTTGGTGCCATCAGGAGACCATACCGGCCAGGATCCGCCGCCATCTGTAATTTGAGTTTTATTTTCTCCATTGATGTCCATTAGCCATATTTCAAAAGTTCCCGTTCGCTCGGAGCAAAAAGCAATTTTTCTGCCTTGAGGCGAGATTATGGGTGAAAGATCCCCCCCGGGATCAGTGGTTAATTGAACCTTATCCGTGCCATCCGGATTCATCATCCAAATATCCCAGTTGCCTGTTCGCTGGGATTGCCAGACGATTTTTTCGGTCAAATGAGGAAAATCATGGTCAACTTTAATAATAAGTGCAGGCCTATGGTCAGAGACATCATAATCGGAGCTGTAGAAGGACCCAGGCCTGCAATTCCATTCACGGTTTCCGTAGCAGGGCCCCGCCGTATCACTGCCCTCTGTATTCAGCATTATTCCGTAATTAGGTGTGCCTGCTTTCCATTCATTGTAAATTTCTGTTATATCGATTTCAATCCATTCATCGTTTTTAACATTGAAAGCACCGCTTTCCGAGATAATTGATGGATCATATGAAGGCATTCTATTCCAAGTAACCTCGGTCTCATTCCAAGGTTCAAGGATTTTATGTGCGAAGACATTACCTGTTGTATAAAATCCTCCTTGATCTGATCTTCCAAAAATTGAATTCCGTAAGCGGATAGTAACTAAGATCGGGGCTTCCGGTTGGTCATCAATATCAAACTGTATGAAAGAATAGCCATTACCACCATTCCAAGCACTACTGGGACTCCATGTCTGAACGCCAGTTTGAAGATCTCGCCCATTGTAGTTTGTATCTGAATATTTATATTTAGCCGTGCAATCTTTTCCTTCATTAGGTCCAGGTTGTAGTACGATAGTTGTCACCCCTTCGTCTGTCGGGTCACAGTGTCCAATTGAAGTCGAAATTGGTAAAAAGGACAGACAAAATAATAATGCAAACAAAGCAACGATCCTTTTCATCACACCCTCCCTCTAATTTAAATATAGAAAAACCAAACCAAAAAGCAAAACCAAATAAAGAAATTAAAGATCCTTACTTCTAAATATTTCCCCCCTTTACTGAATGAAAAAAGCCAAGTCACCTTTAAAAGGCAACCCAGCTTTTTAGTTAAAATACTTTGCATTCTACCCATACCCATACGTTGAGTCTGCATTATCTTTAGGCTACTTTTTGGATAATACTTGTGCCCCGGGGCAATTTTTGCCCTGGTGTGCCTTGGGGTAATTGGTGCCCTCGCTGTGCCCCGGGGTCGCCCATTAAAGGGCGACCCTATGGATACGGATACTATGGATAAGGCCCTACCCAGTGGATGGCATGGATGGTTTTTGATGGTGCGGTGTTTCACTCCAAGCCAATTTATGGGGTCGACGTCCGATACCCTATGTTGATTTCGGTGGCGGGATTGGTGTCCTGAGCTTCCCAAGGGCAATGGCGGGTGTTTGATTTCAGAATTCGCAACGTCAGGGCGGTGATAAAGATGCTTGACGGCTCTGCTGTCAGTGATGCGAGGTATTTTATCCATCTTATCAACTCGGCGCGAACTTTACTTCCAAAGGCCTTCAAAGTAGGGGATCCTTGTCAGATGGAAAGCATTGCACGGATAAGTAACATGTATGCTGCAAAATAACAAGCAATACGGGACAAAAAAGTTAAGTATTTACAGTATTTTAAACGATTTTACAGTGTTTGACAATAAAGATAAAAAGTTTCTTTTTCAAATCGGATAGATCGAAATGGTCGATTGTGTATCGGCATTAGCGTCCGACTTCGCTCTCCGAGCTGCGACAGGACAAAATAACCCCATATATTGAGGCTTCAAATAATCGGATCGCATAAGCAATCAGATAAAGAAGGCGGGCTTTGTTTTCAATATCGATTTTTGCAGGTGGAATTGAACCTTTAGGCAAATTCGGGCATAGCTCAACGCTTTGCCCGCGGTTGGATTATGCGGCATATAAACGGCGCGTATACGACCTATTTCAACGTTAAACGTGATCGATCCGGACACTTATTTCAGGGTCGCTATAAGGCCATTCTGGTTGACATTGATGAATATGCCAAAGAGCTCTCACGCTACATACATCTCAACCCGGTCAGAGCTAAAATAGTTCAGACACCGGAGGAATACACTTGGTCAAGCTATCAATTTTTTATCGGCAAGCAAAAACCTGCCAAATGGCTGTACCGCGACTTTAGCCTTGGTTATTTCGGCAAAAAAGTATCCAGCGCCCAAAAGGGATACCAAGAATTTGTAAACGCGCTTGTTTTCGAGGATTATGACAGCCCACTGGAGCAAGTCGTTAGTTCAACCCTACTGGGCAGCGATGATTTCATTGCAGAAATATACCAACAAGAAATTGAAGGAAATCGGCTTGCAGTTCGGCATTGGGGAATCCGGCGTATCACAGACCTGCCGGCGTGTAGCACAAAAAATAGGAAAAGATAAAAAGATGAAAAAAAGATTGATCGATTGGAAAAGCAAATAATTATGTCAAGAATGAAGACTTGACCCTTTTGTTTTCAGAGGTCTAAAGTCAGAAGGTAAGACTATAATATTGGTTACGATGGATCACAGCGAGATTGCAAATGATGCCGATAAAGTTATTTGTCTTGATAACGGTGAATTGATTTACACAGGAGAGCAAGAAGAAATCCTGTGCAAAAGCAGCCAGTCAGAAACCAATATCAAATTGAATCAGAGAAAAAGAAAGAAAAATTTCGATGATTATAATCCTGTTTTAATGAAAATTAAACATTTGGGTTTTTCCTACGAAAAAGACATCTTTACAATAGAAAATATTAGTTTCGATATCCATCCAGGCAAAATATTGGGAATTGTCGGTCAAAACGGCTCAGGAAAGAGCACTATGGCAAAAATTTTGAGCGGTATTTGCAAACCAAAAAAGGGTCATATCGAGATTGAAGGAGAAAAGATAACAAAAGCGAAAAGAGCTAAACTAACGGATTTCGTCGGATTGATTGTCCAAAATCCTAAACGCCAATTTGTAACAAATTCAGTCGAAGAAGATATTTTAATTACAATGAAATGCAATTCAGATGATAAAAATTTGCAACTAAATGATGTAGAATACAAGATAGACGAGATATTAGAGCAAGCAGGGCTCAGTGACCTAAAACAAGCTCATCCATTGTCTTTAAGCGCTGGAGAACAGCAGCGTTTAGCAATAGCAATAATGACTCTTTATCCAAAAAAAATACTTATTTTTGATGAGCCGACTTATGGATTAGATTGGAAATCTATCAAATGGGTCAAAGGTATGATATCTAAATTGGTCACAAAGGACATTTCTTTTATTTTAATAAGTCAAGATATGAAAATCATTTCAGAAATTGCAGATCGTGTTTTAGTCTTGTCAAAAGGAAAAGTGATTTTTGATGATTTACCTGACAAACTTTTTCGGTCACCACAAATATTAAAGGATAGCTCATTAGAACCGCCATCTTTTTATGGCGATTTGGCCAGCTATCAACCAGAGACTAAATAAAAAAAGCATTTGATAAAATATATTTTACATGATTACTGTAAGTAAAAGATTGCCGACCTACAAGTTTTTACAAATCAATTTTATTGTTGATAAAAAATTAGACGCTACACTTTAAATATGGACCCGCTCAGCAAAATAGCAAGTTTGGTCATAATTTCAGTAGCTATGCTAGTTTACACAACACCATTGCCAAACCTTATACTTGCAACATTGATTGGAATTATTGCCATTTTAATTGGGATAAAAAAGCAAATTCCAATTAAAATAACAACTCTTATTTTCTCAATAAGTATCTTACTTGGTTTGTTCCATTTGGCCGTAGGGAATGGGCCTGCTATAACCAATTTATTTTTTGTTCACATAAAAATGGACGGACTACACAACGCGATTCAATTATCCTCACGGTTATTTGCAGTATCTTTGTTGACTTTAATTGTAACAGCAACAACGCCATTGTCTTCGATTTTAAACTCTTTAAAAAAAATTGGGGTTCCTTATCGGTATGCGTTCGCTTTAACACTTGCGCTGAGGTTTGTACCGTTATTACAGAAAGAAGCGGAAAGCATAAAAAGTGCCATGGTGCTAAGAGGATGTAAAAAAGGATTTGACCTTTTTTGGATCACTCACAATTTTAAAATACTTATCTCATCGCTTTCTGTTAAAGCTTTTTATATGGGCCAAATTGCCTCTTCTGCCTTGGAAACTCGAGGATTTGGGTTGTATGCCGATCGTACGGCTTATAAAAAGACTAAAATAAATCTACGTAGTTTAATTTTAGTGGGTATGATTGCAATATTCTCAATTGCTTTAAAGATTTTTGAAGTGAATGAAAAACTATTGGGGCAATAAATTTAATTTGATGTTACGGTAAGATAAATTGGTCAAAGATATAGGATTTAAGCATGTTAGAACTAAAGTCCGTGACAATCGGAAGTGATGAAAAAACTTTTTTGAACAATATCAATTTGTTTATTGAGGAGAATACCATAGCAACTATACTCGGCAAAAAAAATTCTGGGAAAACCTTTTTTTCAAAATCTTTAATGGGTCTTATAAATATCTTACAAGGTAAAATTTATTTTTTTGGTGAAAATATTACCCACTACTCATTTAGTGAACGCATAGCAAAGGGTATATTATACGTGCCTAAACGTAATCTTAACTTTCCGAAACCAAAGGTCTCTGAAAATTTTTTGTATTCATTTAGATCGGTGAATTCGCAATTGCATTTTAAAGAAAAAATGGACTCAATATTTAATTGTTTTCCGACTTTATTAGATATAAATGACGAATTAGTTCAGAATGTCACCGAAGAAGAAAAGACAATTATTCGACTTTCAATGGCATTACTTAAGGAACCAAAGCTCATCATTATTGATGAAATCTCTTTTTCTCTTAAAAAAAATTTCGTTAAGAAAATATTGAAATCTTTTTTTTCCTTTTGCAAAAAACTAAAAACTTCAGTCATTCTGTTGGAAAAGGACCCAGCTGTTGGATTTGTTTCAATCGACCGTTTATTTGTAATAGATAACAATAATATTTTTGAGAGAGAAGATCTTTTGAGAATACCACAGGATGAGGCGGCATTACCCTTGGTTATACTATGATTCCTACAACACTTATGTAAAATGGGATAGAGACATATAGTTATTCAAATTTTTAAGTTTTAAGATATCAAATTTGAATTTATCTAAATAATCATCAGAGATATAGTATTATTAATCTAATTTAGTTCAAAAAGCATTATGATAAGCTAAAATTTTCAGAACGAATTTCTTTCCAATTATCACTAAATATTAAGAATTTATTCGAAACATATAATAAGAGCGCTGTGTTATGATAAGAAGAAATATTAAATATTGTTTAGCAATTATTTCTGCATTCGTATTTTATATAATATTTATGAAAGTAACTACAGTAACATCTGTTGCTAATAAGGAAGAATTTTTGCCTTCCTGGAACGAAGGTTTAGCAAAGGAAAAAATAGTAAAATTTGTTCAAACTTTAACTGATCGAGACAGCAGTTTTTTCGTTCCTGAACGAGAACGGATAGCAACATTTGATCTTAATGGAACTTTATGGATCGAAAAACCAAACTACATACAAATGGAATTTGAACTCCAATCAATCTACAAAAAGGCTTTGAAAAATCCAAAGCTTCAAAATATTCAGCCTTACAAGGCGGTATTTGAAAACGATAAAGACTACTTGTATAGCATGGGCTCTAAGGACATGATGCGTGCATTGTTTAATACGCACGAGGGGGAAAATGAGTCAGACTATATTAATGAAATTCGCAATTATCTTAAGTCTACAAACCATCCAAAATTTGAAAAACCACTTATTGAATTAGTGTATCTTCCAATGATAGAGCTAATCGAGTATTTAAGAACCAACGCTTTTAAAGTATATATCGTTACCGGCGGCGATTTGGGTTTTACGAGAGCAATATCTGAAGAATCGTTTAAAATTCCGCCTGAAAATGTTATTGGAAGTTTTGTTAAATATAATTTGACCAGTAAAAATGGTGAAGCGAGAGTAATCAGAGGAAAAATATTGTCACTGAATGGAAATGAGGACAAACCCGGAAATATACAACTATTTATTGGCAGAAAACCAATTTTATCAGTTGGAAATTCCGACAGTGATATTCAAATGTTCAATTATACTAAAAGTAACAAAAGCAAATCACTATGCCTTTTGCTAAAGCATGACGATGAAAAAGGTGAATATTCATATAATAAACGTGCAAAAAATGTACTAAATTTGGTAAAAAAAAATAAATGGACGATAATAAGCATGAAGAGGGACTTCAAGAGGATATTTGCATTTGAAAAAAGTGAATAGGTTCTCTTTAACAAGATAAGTTTAGTGGTCAACGTTTTTGAAACAATCCGGTAGTTTTGTTAGGCACGTAAAATTGTCTGTCCTATTTTAATTCATTGTTATAGGCTCTTTTTCTACGAGGAAAAATTTTATTAGAATGTTTATAAATGGATAAATATATTTTGAAATGTAAATAAATAATTTCGGAAGCTTAACATGAATATTCAATCCATTATAAATCAAATTAATTTGGATAAAATTGATCCCTTTGATTTTGTTATCCTTAAGAATAGAGCTGAAATAATTGAATTGTTTGAATATTTTAACAAGTCAGTAAAAATGGAATGGCTTAATCTTCCCGGCAGAGCACTAGGAGCAAAAAAATTAAATAAAGAGTACTTAGCTTCTTTAAAGCAAAATGATAATATTTCTCGTAAATTTTTAATTGGAAAGCATGCCTTACAAAACAGCGCTTTTGTAAAAGAACTTTTAGCAAATCGACAGAGAATAAAAATTTTAAAAAATGAGTTAAGAGGATTCCGTATGAGCATTAAAGATAGAAAGGAAGTTGTTATCATTTGTGCTGATCCTAAGTCTCATAAAAGAATTGGAATATATTCGGCGAATAAAAATTTTTCTATCTCATTAGGTATTATTTATGATTTGCTTTGGGAAAATTCCGAGGACTTTGGTAAATAAGAACTCTTAGTTTATAGTTTAAAGTCAGTAACTTTGTGATATCAATGATGAATTAAAAATACGATCAAAAATGGGGAAAAAATGAGATTGATCACAAGTAATAAAGTAAAATTTGTTATTGTACAGAAAGATGAGAAAAATATTGAAATGAATGCTAATAGAAAACTCCTTGTAGATTCACTGATAAGTAAAGGGGTCAGTGAGGAGGACATTAAAGAGTGTGCTAACCGGTTAAAAGCAAAAGAAGAAATTGGAAATTTAGTTGACATATTGCAGAAAAATATATCAAAAGCTGAGGAAAACGAAAAGTCGTCAAAAATGTTTAATATAGTTGTTTTTGATTTGGACCACATTAAAAAAATTAGCAAAAGTAATTCTCAATGTCGTGTTTTAATTGTTGACGATGTGAGAAGTACAAGAAAAAGTATTAAAGATGCTCTTATAGATGATAACTTTTTATCACAGAACATAGTATCCTGTCATAAAGTTAAAAAAGCTAAGGATGAGCTTAGAAGTTCATTTAAAGATAGGGATCTATATTTTGATCTAATAATTATTGACATGTATATGAACGGTAAAATTGACGCTGGGACAAAACTTTGTAAATTTATAGAAAAAGAAGTCAAACCAAAATATGAAGAATCTAAAGCACAATTTATTTCTTTGATGTATGCCGTGTACAGGGATTACGTAAGTAAGCGAGGGATCGGTAATTGGAATAAATTTCAAGAAAATATGTTTTTGAACCAATTGAAAAGTTATTTATCTAATGGTACTCTATGGGCAGACGTGTATAAGAACCCATTTCGCCAGCACCAAGATCTAAGGGAGATATTAAGATTATACTTAGAGCACTTAAGAGCTAATGCTTAGAAAGGAGAAATAATATGTTCTTTAGAAAGTTACGCTTAGCTAATGAACTGGCTTGGTCAGGAATCCTCTCAACAGTATTAGTTGCTGCATTTACAGCAATATTTTACAACTCGCTTCAGTATGTGGGACCGAATGAATATTCTGACGGTCGTGTCTCTCATATACTTGCTGTATGTATTGCTTTTTTTGTATGGCTCTGTATTTATCTTAAGGGAATGATTTCGATAAACAAAAAAAAGACAGAAGATTTTAAAGACCATGCAATTGCCGATAAACATGTAAATATTCGATACAAAAATAGTAAAAGAAAAATAAAAGATAAAGAAATAAGTAGTCTTGAAAATGAGGTTGATGAGATTATGGCTGTATATAGTAGTAGATTTGCGAACATTTTACCTACTATGACTTTTGCATATTTAGGGCATGTCGTATCAGTAATACTTCTTGGTACGTGTTTTACCTACGCAATCATTAATACAACAATGACACCCTCTGCAGACATTAAAGATTTATTTATGCGGAAATTGTTCACCATTAGTGGAGAGTTTAGTCAGATTCAGACTACAAAAAATATTTCTAAAGAATTCAAGGAAAATCTCGCAAAAAAAGGTGTTTATATAACAGAAAATGCAAAAATTGTCCGTGATAAAGAAAGAGACTTTGAAATTATTAGAGACGAAAAAGAGGAATATATTTTAATCAGAGAAGAAAATGGAAGACTCGGAATCTATAGTAAAAATAATTTCTTGTGCCACATCTACTATAATATAGTAACACTCTTCACAATTGGGTTTGGTGATATTCACCCAGTTTCAGAATTAGGACAAATAGGGGTAATAATACAATGTCTCTCAGTCCTTTTGATATTTTATTATGGCTTAAACTTTATGTTATCTTTTGAGCAAAAACGTAAATTAGAGACTCGAGAGGCAATACTTACTGAACTAGAAGAAATATAATTATTTTTTTTGGAAAAGTAGTTCACGTCTTTAGTCATAAAAATAATACATACTTGACATAGTATTAATAGAAAAGAATACGAATCAATAAGAGAAAAGGAGATATGAATTGTAAATAATGGAGTCGTAAGCACTCAGAAAATGTATGGATTTAGATTAGTTGAAATGAATCAAAGAGAACTAAATAGATTCATCTAAAATTTTTTCAGATGAAATCGGTAACTCTGTTATTCGAAAGCCTATGGCATCATAGACGGCATTTGCGACAGCTGGTGCTACACCTACTTGACCGGCCTCTCCAACCCCCTTAGCGCCAAATGGTCCTGAATTATCAATTGATTCCACGATTATAGTCTTGATCGTCGGAGCATCTAATGAAGATAGAATTTTGTAACTGTCAAAAGAAAGGTTATTAACACGACCACCTTCAAGTGATAACTCTTCAGTTAAAGTATAACCTATCCCTTGGACAAATCCCCCTTCAATTTGCCCTTCAACATTCTGTGGATTGATAGCGTGTCCTACGTCATGAGCCGCCACTGCTCTGAGAATTTTAACTTGAGCTGTATCTATGTCAACTTCTACTTCCACAGCATGAGCTCCAAAAATATATGCAGTCATTGTACCAAAGGGGAATCCCTTAAAGACTTTAGAATCAAATGCTGGTACTTCCAATTGAAAAGAATTTCTACCGATTACTGGACCCCCTTTGTGATAACAACTCATTGTTGCTAATTCTCTAAATGTCAGAGCTCTCTCGGGATTGTTTTTTACAAAAACTTTGCGATCATCTACTTTCAAATTGGATGGATCTTCTTTTAATTGTTGAGCTGCTATATTTATTATCTTCCTCTTAGCGTCTAAAGCCGCGTTTCTCACAGCATTACCAGCGGTCCATGTGGTTCTGCTCGCGGTGGTTGTCCAGGTGTAAGGAGTAGAATCTGTGTCATTTTTTAACAAATTTATATCTTCAACGGAAACTCCAAGTTCTTCGGCACATATCTGTGAGAGAATTGTATCAGATCCCTGACCAATATCTATGTTCCCAAACGCCAAGACTACCGACCCATCCTCATCAATTCTAACGATAGCCGATCCATTCATAAGACCGCTTATATGGTTGATGGATGAGATTCCCTTGCCTATATACCTTTTATTGTTTTTTGTTTTTAAAGGTCTATGTTCCCAGTTGATTTCTTGTGCCACCCTTTGCAAACATTCCTTAATTCCAACGCTGTGCAATACTTGTGATCCAACAGATTTGTCGCCTGGATCTATCGCATTTTTCAGCCTTAATTCAAGAGGATCCATTCTTAACTCTTTTGCCGCTATATCTATTAAAGATTCAGATGCAAATGTAGTCTGCGGATTTCCAAAACCTCGATAAGCACCAGTTTTCACTTTATTGGTGTAGACGCAGTAACTCTCCAGACTTAAATTAGGAACTCGATACGGTCCCCTTCCCATAAGGGCTCCAAAAGCTGCAACCCCAGGTCCTTCAGCTGCATAAGCGCCAGAATCATATACACAATACATTTTTTTTGCTTTGAATAAGCCGCTCGACTTTAAGCCAAGTTTACAGGTAACAATCGCAGGTGGCCTTGGACGGGTTGATGAAAATTCTTCATCCCTGGTTAAGACGATCTTTACCGGCCTATCTGTTTTTTGAGACAGTGCGGCACAGATTGGTTCAACATGTGGTTCAACTTTACCTCCGAAAGCTCCTCCGATATGAGGTGCAATTACTCGAATTCTGGCCATTGGTATTTTTAGTGATTCAGATATTCGAGCCTGGGTGACAAAAATACCTTGAGTAGAGGACCAAATAGTAAGCTTGCCCCCTGGATCCATTTTAGCAATTGCCCCTGACGGTTCTAAGTATGCCTGGTGAACCATTTGGGTTTTGAAAGTTTTCTCTACAATTAAATCAGATTCATTGAAACCTTTTGCCAAATCTCCGTCACAAATTGTTGTTTTGGAACAAACATTACCTTTTTGGATCGCCTCCCAAATACAAGAGTATTCACCCAACTTTTCGTGAATTATTGGGGCACCTGATTTCATTGCCTCTATAGGATCAAAAACCGCTGGCAATTTCATATATTCCACTTTTATAAGCGTCAATGCTTCCTCGGCTGCATCAATGTCAGTAGCTGCAACGGCCGCTATTGGCTCTCCTATGTAACGAACCTTATCTCGAGCCAAAACCGGCTCATCTTTAATGAAGCTTCCAAATCGGGCTTTTGGTAAATCTGCGGCTGTAATCACCGCTTTTAGGCCGGGTGCGTTCATAGCTTTAGAAACATCAATGCTTTTTATTTGTGCATGTGAAAAAGGGCTTCTAAGAATCTTTCCATAAAGCATTTTAGGAAATGATATGTCATTTATGTATTCTGCTTTGCCTAAAGACTTCAGCAATGCGTCCTTTTTAGGAAGATTTTTGCCAATATAACGATAATCCATGTCTTCAGTTCCCAATCAATTTAATCGAAAATTTCTAACAAACCGAATTAATAGCTTTTATTATTTTCGCGTATCCAGTGCAACGGCAGAGATTACCGGATATGGCCTCTATGATTTCAGATTCCTTTGGATGTGGATTATTATCCAGCAATGCTTTGGCTGCTAAAATCATACCTGGAGTGCAGAAGCCGCATTGAATGGCGCCATTTTCGATAAAAGCTTTTTGAATCTTATTCGGCTGATTGTAGGATCCGACACCTTCTATGGTAGTTATCTTCCGTCCCCTAACGTCGACAGCCAGTGTCAAACATGATCGCACAGGATCACCACCTATCAGTACAGTGCAAACCCCACACTCGCCGGAACTGCACCCCTCTTTTGTTCCTGTGAGGCAAAGATCTTCTCGTAAGACTTGTAAAAGCGTACGATTTGTCTCAACGACGAGATGATAATCGATTTCGTTAACCCGAATTTCGATTTCTTTTTTCAATAATTTGCTCCTTTGCAGCTCGGAGTCAGGATTCAACTAAGTTGCTTTATAGATTTTTCAAAAGTGGTTGACAATGCTCGTTTAACGAGAACACCAGCCATCTCTCGGCGATAACGGGCTGAAGCAAACACGTCTGTGATTGGCTGACACTGATCCATAGCTGCTGATGCAATCGAGTCAATTAAATTATCATCGACTTTTTTGCCGATCAATCGATTCATTGCTTCAATTTTGAGAGGAGTGGAAGAGCAAGCACCTACACCCAATCCAGCGCATTTGCAGATGCAATCTCTATCTACAGAAAGTAACGCACCAACCCCGACAATTGAAACGCTCGTAGCCGTCTTTTGTAGCTTTAAGTAACTTCCGGCCGCAAAAGATGGTAATGGTGGTAAATGAATGGCGGTCAAAATTTCATTTTTCTTTAAAACATTTTCGTAGTAATTGGAAAAAAAATCATGGATGTGAATTGTTCGGTCACCTTTTGAGCTGACGATCTTCAGCGTCGCATTCAATGCAATCAGGACCGGAGGTAAATCTGCTGTGGGATCGGAATGACAGATATTCCCACCAATGGTACCCATATTTCGTATCGGAGGGCTGCCTATTTTTGATGCTGCTTCGGCTAAAAATTTGTATTTTTCTTTTATTAGTGGGGATGATGCAATATCACGATGGCGACAAAGGGCTCCAATAACCGCGCTTCCATCTCTTTTTCTTTCAATTCTGTCAAGGCCTTTAATTGTCTTTAGATTTATAATTTGCTTCGGGAAAAGCAGCTTATTTCTGAGCATGACCAGCAAAGAAACTCCACCAGCGAGGACTTTGGCATCATCGAATTTGTCGAGAAGCTCGCATGCTTTAGCAACTGTTTTTGGTTCAAAATAATCAAAGCCGTTCACGTCAACCCTCGTAAGAAAGAATCCTTAAACCTCTGAGGTGCTTTCAATAAGTAAGCTTGCTGCTAATATTTTGATTTTTGAGCTTTGCTCTGATGGACTGGGCAAATTGTTCTGCCATATTTTTGGCTTTACAATTTATAATGCTGTCGCCAAACTTCAACAAACGCCCAATGAGGTTAACTTTTGAATGGAAATAAATTTCAGTTTTCGTAGATTCTAATTCCTTAAGCGCAACAAAATTATTGGCGTGGATCTCACTCGCCATCAGGGAATCATAACCTTTGATTGTAGAACCGAAAAAATTAGGGGGGTGGGATCTGGTGATATTTATCCATATTTCAAAATTAGTTGTTATTGGGCCAACTTTGGCATTCATACAGGCGATATATGAATTTTTTTCTTTTGATTTTAAGTTAATACATCCCGGTATGCATTCAGCCAGAGAATTGGTATCAAAAAGAAAATTCCATGCTCTCCCCGCAGTAACATCCACAACAAATCTTTCTTCTAAGACCATAGATGCTCCAATCAACAAAAGACATAACAAATTGTAATCTATAATGATTTACCAAATAACTATCACAGATATCTTTAGAAATCTACAGAAAATAATAACATTTTTGGAAAATTCTGGGGAGTTGTTAGGTGTTAATTCACGAAAGTCAAAACTGTGCCCAAATTGTGCCCGTCAAGGTCAAATATTTCCAAACATTTCCAAACGAAACCAAAAGTTGGTTGAAAAAGTTGAATAGATTCAACTGGTTGAAATCACATCCTTTTTAAATCTAGGGATTCTTGCACTTCGAATCCGTAGGCCGCAGGTTCGAATCCTGCCGGGCGTACCGAATGATCAAAAAATAGTGAGTTGCACTATATATGCATGACTAATTCTACGAATAATTAAAAAGTGAATAGGCGGGATTTAGCAACACTGATTTTAGCTATGGTTGTTTTATTTATAAGGATGCCAATTAAGGATCTGTATATTTACATTGAAGGAGTCCTTACACAACGGAATCCACAGTCCATGTTTCTATAGTATTCTGTCAGTTTATTAGTACTAGTATTGCGGCAAAATTCCGGTCCTAAATCCCAAGAACCACCACGCACAATTAATAAATTTACTTTTTTATCCGCCTTTTTGGATCGAATTTCTCCATGTATATCGCTTGATATTTTGCTAAAAGTAAATAAGGTTTCTGTCCATTCCCAAACATTGCCACTTAGATCAGACACACCTTCAGGCGTATCACCCTTTTTAAATATTCCTACTGTTGCTACGGTTCCAATCCCAGATTCTGAGTTGTTACAAAGATAATTTTCATATTCATCGCCCCAAGGATACATTCTCTGCTCAAATCCGCATGCAGCAGCTTCCCATTCAGTTTCAGACGGAAGCTTATAAATAAAACCATCGTTCATTGAGTCGGTGAGCCATTTTGTAAATGCCATTGCTTCATACCAGGATACACCAGTGACTGGAAAATTAGAACAGTTGAGTTTTTTATTTAACCAATATTCAGGTTCATTATATTGATTTGAATTAAGCCATTGGAAACCATCGCTTGTCCAAAATTCTTTTTTACTGTATCCGCCAGCTTTTATGAATTCATCAAACCACATATTGGTAACAGGGAATTTACTTATTTCAAAATTCTTCAGCTTGTATTTTCCCGATGATAAATTATATTGGCCACCTTTGATAAAAACAAAATCCTTTAAATCTCTGGGATCACCAACCAACCCTAAAATATTACCAGCTTCATAAAGCAACCTTGGGTCCTTTTCCTTATTTATTACTTCCAGCATATTCATTGTTGTTAACTTTAATACATTTTTATCTCTTCTTCGTGAATAGATACCAAAGATTGATCTTGAAGCAGTAAACCATTTTCTATATGGCGGAATATCGTGTTCTTTAAGTGCGTTTTCGATTATCTTGTTAGCCCACCTTTTATTTTCAGTACTAAGATAGCTTATATAAAGCTTTATCACCTCTTTGAAATGATCTTCCTCCCAAAATTCATTTATAGCTTTATCATAATCTATCGAGTTAGAAACAAGATACCTAGCTGTCAAAAACTCCTGAATAGATAAATGAACGAAACTATATTGCCCATCCAAAAACCTTAATAAACCCGTATATTCTTCTATTTTATAAAATTCTTGTTGTAGTCTATTTCGATATTCTTTATTATTTTCTGAGTTGTGCTTTTTGGAAGTTTTCGATAAGATTTGAATTGCATCAATTTTATCTATTGCCGTGTATGAATTGCTTAGCATATAAAAGGCCAAGTTTTCAAGAAACTCAATTATTTTATCAGAATCAGAAAATCTTCGTGAAATTAAATTATTAATAACTCTTGAATATAATATCGCTTCTTGCTCTGGCAATTCTTTTCCTTCGTGGTATATAATACAAAGTTCAGTGAGTAATAGTGGGTTGTCAGCCATAAAGGAAATTGAAGGATTATTTTGAATTGTAGCAATTAGGTTCTTTGATATTTGTTCTGAAAAAGCCAAATTATCTGATAAATATGTTGTATAATAGTTCTTTATAAAATTAGTTATTTGTTCATGATTAAAAGGCAATAATTTAAACATATTGTCGGCGAATCTTTTTAGTAAAGAACCTTCAACTGCAAATGGACGTGTAGTAAAAATAAACTTATTCCCACTGTTTTTAATAATATAATTATGAAAGGAATTGACGAGTAAATTACGTTGAGGCGAGGGAAGCTCATCTAAACCATCAAGGAGAAAAATTGCTCTCCTTTCAGCACAAAATCTTTTGACTAAATCAATGTCAAGCCCATTACTAGATTTATTGAAGTAATCAGAAAGTATTGATTCTATTTCAATTTTCTGTTCATCCACAGTATTTTTTTGTTGAAAAAAATCTATTAAATCACTTGCAAAAATAAGAATCGGAAGCCATCCACCCAGATTCAAATAATCGGATTTGTTAACAACATTATTTGCTATACGTTTTAAAAACATCGTTTTCCCAGATCCGGGTTCTCCTATTATAAGTAGTACATCTCTCTTTGATATTGTATTTTCAATATTTATTGCAGAACTTATAGCACCAGGTTTTTTATCTAACGATTTGTAATCTTGCTCTATTGCATGAAGAGGCACGTATATATCGTCAGCCTTTACGAGCGAAACCGAGCCGTTTCCATATAAAAATGAGCTATCTATATTTGAACATTGTCCAACTATCCAGTCTATGTATATTTTGGGCACAGATAAGATAGACTCTTCCCATGGATTGATGGATTCAAAAAGTCTCTTAGTGAAATTTTCATAACTTTGAGTAATGGAAAGCCTATCTTTGCTGTGTTTTTCTAATACTGCGATTTCTTCCCCATATGCATATCGGGGTAAATGTTGTATTTGAATATCATCAAAGTATTTATCAAGCTTGCACTCTGAATCTGAAAGGTCATAAATCTCCCTAAAAAGATTTTCAAACAAATTTTGGTAACCATCAACTTTCTTTTTTCGATTTCCGTAACGCCAGAGCTTGCGCAGATCATTTTCGGCTATCTCGATTCTTGAGGGAAGAGGGTAAACAATTAGTGGGCGAAAGTCATCAGAAGCTTTTCTAAAAGTTGCCGCATCCACTATCAGACTTGGCAAATTTGATAAGCTTTGCTTATTCGGTGTGAAAACGACAACAAGATATTCGGGCATTAGCATTGTGCAAATACCGCTCGTGTCAGTCAATCCTGTACGAGAGTCGATTAAAATATACTTATAAAGCTTTGTGAGCTTCTCGGCTAGTAGTTTAAAAAAAAGTGGCACTTTAATATAAAACCCTTCCCAATCAAATGTGTTTACTCTTGAAGAATAATTTTCATCAAAAGCCCCTGCTTTAATAAAGCTTAAATTCGGTATATCGGATTGTAAAATATATTTTGATAAATCCAGTGACTCGAGAATTTCTTTAGTCTCCTCCTCAGAGAGAATATTTTTAAAACTAGGATTTTTTAAAATTGCTTTTCTCTTATCCCTAAAGAATTCAATTAGGCCTGGTTGTGATATAAAATCTTGGTTGTTACAACAATCTGTACCATAACGTTTTTTAAATTTAGTAGAAAAAAATCTATGTAATCCTGGGGCTTCTAAGTCCCAGTCGATCATTAAAACTCTATTTTTCACTTTGGTAATTTTAGCTAATAGACATGCAACATTTGCAAGGGCCATCGTTCTACCCGTACCGCCCTTGTATGAATAAAAGGTTATGATTCTGCCTTGAATATTTTTATTAGTTGCCATTCTTTTCTTTTCTAAAAGGGAAGGGCTGAGTGTATTTTTGATAATTTTCAAACGCCGATTTTTCAGGAATATCAAAATGATCACAATCTAATAAACGATTATGATTGGCAATGGTTGATGCTATGTTTTCAATACGTTGAATTATTTCTTGTATTTTTTGCCTGTAGTGATTTGTTCTGTAATAATTGCGACCAGTTATCAAAATTCTTGAAAAATCGATATACTGAATTTCAGATACACATGTTGGCAAAAATTCATCCTTTTTTAATAATACAGGAATAATAGCACTAAAATCCGAATCGGGAAGGCGTTCTAAAGTAAGGAAATGCATAGCTGCCCATTCCAATCCGCACCAAAAATGTGAGGGATGGTAATAAATAGGAGCACATATTGCTACCATTGAGATGCTTTTACACAAAGCATTCCTTAAGTTCCTCTTCCAAATTGATCCTCCTGTAATTTCGCTATCATCAAGAAAAACCCTTGGATTCGGTATAGACAACGCTAATGATTGTTCGATTGCCTCTTTCAGTCTTATCGCACAGTCTGAAATATCTTTGTTGCGAGTATGAGGCCAGCTGATGAAACAATGATATTGATAGCCCGCATCTACAAGCCACTGATCAATATCAGGAGTTAATTGCATTATTAACCTCGTTGTCCAATAAAATTATAAAATTGGTGAGACTTACTAAAACGTAGATGCATCTATGTTAAACAGTAACCTTTTGATAATTTTATATAAAATTAATTATAGAGACGTCAAGCATAATATTGAGTGTCGTTGGCTGTACTTTTACGAATTGTCCTCCACTTTTTTCCATTCACCGGCTTTCCGTTAAGTTTATGATTGGCCAGCAAAGATGTGTAACTAACAGCTCTTTGAGAAAATGGCTTCAGGACTCGCTGCCAATTTTTGTATGTATTCTGTGGTTGAAATCATCCAAAATTTGTAAAAATGATTAAATCATTATATTCATTAATTCAATATCTTAAAAAATTTAACGAGTTGAAAAACCAGAGAATTCTGACTTTGAATCCTTTCGGTAGTGAATTTAAAATTGAATCTAAAGGATGAATGTGTGGTTGGACTGATAGGTTGATCCTTTGAATGATACTGGGTATTAAGTACCATCGTATTTGTACCTAAATTGTGCCCGTCAAGGTCAAATATTTACAGATAATTCCAAATGAAACCAAAAGCTGCTTGAAAAAGTGAAATAGAATCAACCGGTGGTATTCACACAGTATTTTCGAATTTTTAAAAATTGGTCTGGAAAGTATCCGTGTTGGAAATTCGATTCTGTCCCTTAGCACTCAAATAAAATCAAGGGATTAGCATAATTTGCCAAACTTTTTTTACTGCATTGGCTAACGGCTAAAGTGCTCAAGAATAAATTTAGTCTGATATTTTCTTTGCTTTGAAAACATTAGACAGTGAGTATAATCAACTGAGGTATTTTTAGGCTCTATCCTTTCATTTGCTGTATCCGAGCTATAAATCAAATCCCTTATCCTGTCCATTTTCGGGCATTGTCATGAAAGCTAAATTTGGTGACACCGCTCTACTAATCAATTTTCTCTTCATCCTACCGCCCAACCACGACATAAGGAGACCAGAAGTCCGGCTCACGATATCTTCCATCGGGGTGTGTGATGAAATAGAGACGCGTATTATGCAGAGCCTCTGAAGGTTCAGTACTGTGTATTGAACTCAGCAAATGTTCATAGAATTTTTCCATGAAAATTTTGGCAGAGCGATCAGCGATAGATTGAATGGTCATTAAAACAGAGCGGGCTCCGGCGATTCGAAATGCTTTCACTAAACCGTACACCCCCTCAGAATAGTCTACCACCCCTTTTCCGGTATCGCTGCCGGAGAGTGATACCAGTTCAGTTCCTTGAAGATTGAGGCCTAACACCTCAATACCAGTGAGCAGACCGTCTTCGCCATGTTCGTCAACCAATCCACCGAGGCCGTGATTGGCGCCAGCGAGAGCTATGCCGGAGAGCACGAGCGGTAGTTCTTCGGACATACCAGCTAAGTCCCCATCTCCAAGGAAGAAGCTATGGGTTGAAAGGTGAAGGATTTTGGGGGGCTGCTGCAGGCTTTTCAGCCTATGCTCGGTAGCTTGTTTTCCTTTGTAGACGATCGCTTTTCCACTTTTGTTGTTGATTCTAAAAATCTCCGCGATATAGGATACTTCAAAACTGCTTTGTGGGAGATACGTAAATTTTCGAAGCTTGTTGGCAGGACTCATTTTTAGGTTGCTAATTTGATTGCCGGATTTAGATTTTTCAGAGGTGACAGTGGATCGAAGTTCACCGTAGTCAATTCCACCGAATGCGATCAAATTTTTATTTTTTGAATATTCAGGCATTAGTAAAAGATCCCGGCCGGTTAAGATACGGTTGACCTGATGGTGTTGTACAAGGTACATGCTATCCGGTAGACGCAGAGCGGCGAAAGAGATCAGATTTAAGAAACCATCCGGGGCGATAAAAAGAGTTTTTAGATTTTGGATCTGCTTATCGAACATGCCCAATAGATGCGTGTAGGCTGTCTTGGCCCCCTTTTCTGATGGATTAAAGGCTTTGAAAATCTCTTCCCACCGGCCCAAGTCCATAAAATAGAGTTGCTGTTCGGCTTCGATATCGGATGTCAAAAGATAGGCAGCAAGACGAAGCTCGCCCACTCGGCCGCTCTGGAAATCCATGCGTCTGTAAATTTTATATTCGATCACTGCGCTGTATTGGGGCAGCAGACCTAACACCTGATCCAGGTCGGCGCCAATGATTTCAAGTTCCGGTTTGAGCTTTCTGGCATTCTCTCGGATCTGTTGTTCCATCAGGTTCAATTCATTCAACAACGTGATGAAATCAAAGCCGCTTTCTGGATTGAGCACATGTCTACTCAAAGATGCTCTGAGCCGGTTGAGTTTTTCCATCATCGCCGCGATCTCAGGATCCCGGCTGCTATGCAAAAGGCGATTCTGGAAAGCGCTCTCTTGCTCGTAGACCTGCTTCCATCGAAGCATAACATTGGCCGCATATTGCTGATTAGCCTTATTAGGAACAGAAGCAGCAAATGAAAAAACTACATCTTGAAAATTGGATAGATTTTTCAGATACAGCCTCCTCACGCGGTCGGTAGCAGTACTGTATAGCTCCTGAAAGGAACGGGATGTTAGATGGCTTTCCATTTGTTTGAGAAGCCGCAGAGCATTTAGGTTCCTTCCCATATTGATCATTAAAACAATATAGTTATTTAGTGTCGAAATAGTGTGCGGATGCTCTTTGCCTAACAATTTTTCACGCAAAAGCAATGTCTCTCTAGAAAGGGGTTCGGCCTCGCCATAACGCCCTTGAGCTTGATACAAGGAAGCCAGGTTGTTTAAGGCAGCTAAGGTGTCCGGGTGCTCTCTACCCAGCACCTTTTCGGAGAGCTGCAAGGCCTCTTTATACAAAGGCTCAGCCTCGCTATAACGACCCTGAGACTGATACAACAAAGCCAGGTTGTTTAAGGTTGTGAGGGTACTTGGATGCTGCTTGCCAAGAACTTTTTCTCTAATTTGTAAGGCTTCTTTTAAAAGGGGTTCGGCCTCGCCATAACGTCCTTGAGCTTGATACAACAAAGCCAGGTTGTTTAAGGCAGCCGAGGTGTCGGGGTGCTCTCTACCCAGCACCTTTTCGGAGAGCTGCAAGGCCTCTTTATACAAAGGTTCAGCCTCGCTATAACGACCCTGAGACTGATACAACAAAGCCAGGTTGTTTAAGGTTGTGAGGGTACTTGGATGCTCTTTGCCAAGAACTTTTTCTCTAATTTGTAAGGCTTCTTTTAAAAGGGGTTCGGCCTCGCCATAACGCCCTTGAGCTTGATACAACAAAGCCAGGTTGTTTAAGGCAGCCGAGGTGTCGGGGTGCTCTCTACCCAACACTTTTTCGGAGAGCTGCAAGGCCGCACCATACAGGTCTTCGGCTTCCCAGTAACGACCCTGAGACTGATACAACAAAGCCAGGTTGTTTAAGGCAGCCGAGGTGTCCGGGTGCTCTTTACCCAACACCCTTTCAGAGAGCTGCAAGGCCTCTTTATACAAAGGTTCAGCCTCGCTATATCGACCTTGAGACTTATATAACAAAGCCAGGTTGTTCAAGAGTGTGAGTGTACCTGGATGCTCTTTGCCAAGAACTTTTTCTCTAATTTGTAAGGCTTCTTTTAAAAGGGGTTCGGCCTCGCCATAACGCCCTTGGGCAGTATAGATTGCCGCCAGGTTGTTAAGTGTGTTAGCCGCGTCTATGGGCTCTGGTTCCAGTGCTCCCCTTGATATTAATAGTGCACGTTGATACAGTGACAAAGCCTCCGCAAATCTACCTTGATCGCTGTAGAGCCGAGCAATCTGGTTGAGTATTGTCACAATTTTAGTAGAATTTGGGCCATATAATTCTTCACTAATTTCTAAAGATTTTTTAAATAGTGATTCGGCTAGTTTTGTGTCACGTTGAGCTATAGCTTCCTCAGCCTGCTTAATTAGTGCTAAAGGTTTCAGGTTACGTTTTGACGGGATATAGATCAGACTGTACCACCCGATTCCCGTTCCAATCGAAAGCAACAAGGCTAGTGACATTGCAATCCCTAGTCTTCGATAACGTGTTACAGTTCTTTTCGGATGTGTATTCTGAACCCAAGCTGAGTTAAACAATCGCTGGTAAATAAGATTACGGACTACTAAACACCCATTTTTATCGCGCTTAACCAGTCCCGAAAGCTTAAGCTCGGTATGTGCCAGAGTTGCTCTGTCCTTCTCGAGTTTGCCCTTGAGAATTTGTTGGTATATATTGAGGCTCTGAAGTCCATGAGAGAGTCGAATTTCTATAAACCGGAGTATTTGTTGGATATGGTTATCTACGCTCAGTCGATCAAGTGAGGCAAAGGTTCTGTTAACATACTCGTCAACTTCTGCATGTGATATCCTATTAGCAGCAGAGAGATCTACACACAACCGCATAGTTAGATACGGATGACCTCCAGTCCAGTAAAGAATTCTATCGAGTATGGACGCTCCCATTTTAGGGTTTGGATGTAAGGCTTTATGGAGGCTTGAAAGATCATCGACCTCCTTGTCGAAATCATGCAACTCAAATGTGTGCCCTACATTGAAGGGTGTTGTTCTTCGATCTTTTATTAGTTCATCCGGAGCCGCCACACCAATTAGGCAGAAAGTCACACTCTCGTATTCTTCAATCAGTGTCCGCTCATTATTTATACTTCGTATAGCAGTGAATAAATCATCTGTGAATGAAAATTTAAGTGTGCTGTCGATCTCGTCAAGAAAGATAACTACTGGCTTAGAAAGATTTGTTGTAACGATATCCCGGAAAAAGCGGAGAAATTTTTGATTTAATGTCTCCGAGGTGTATCTTCGCCACCAGTTACTCAAGTTGATATCTAAATGCAATTGGCGAAGGATGCTTTCTAACAATCCGAGGTAATAACCCTCGGCGTTGTTTGTGCTGCCCAGTTCCCCAGCGAGATCTATGATAGCAGTGTAAATGTCGTGTTTATGCAGTTCAGGAATAATGCGCATTATTAAACTTGATTTACCCATTTGGCGAGAAGAAAGGACGTTCACATATTCTCTATTTAAAAGAAGTCGCAAAATTTGTTTATCTTCCGACCGCTCAATATAGATATGCCGACTTGGGTTGAGAGTACCCCCAGCCTGAAGCTTGACCGACATACTTAAAGCTCCTCTTTAAAAAAGCGTGCATAAAGCATATTCATGGGAACCACTCGGTCCCCTTCCATCCTTGTGAGCCCGATACCGTGGAGACGAAAATAAGTATCCTTATCAGGGACCGTTCCATAGAAAATCAGCTGTTGCATTGCTGCAAGTAAGCCCGGTTGTTGATCGAGCAACATGAGGATACGTTTTAAGTGATCTGAAAATGGCCCATCAGAACGCTCAGCACGGTTGATCATAGTATCGAAACTTATTTGAGCGGGTCCTACCATTAGATAAAAGGCGAGGCGGGTAAGGTAAGGTTGGCCGCCGAGTAAATCGTATAAATCCTCTAATTCGCTTTCTTTCAGAGGAGCACCATATAGCATATTTATTTCATCCATTGATTTGAAAGGAAAAGGTTCAAGTCTTATCGGCGGTACAACATTAAAAGGCGATCGGTCAATAGAATCGATTAAAAGATAAGGCTCCGTTGATATTACAAGCCCAAGATCGACCTCTTCCCAGGCGGAGAACGGTTCTGCCCGCCGGTTGTGCCAGAGTCGTAACATACTGAAAAAGTCTGCTTGGTAAGGACGGCCTAAAATGCGATCTACTTCGTCCAACGCTAATGTTAAAGGTGCCTTGACCACTTTGAGAACTGTGTCCTCTATGAAATAGGTCAGATAGCGCTGTGTAGTAATTGGTTCTTCTAAAGAAGCATCAATCTGCAAATTACGTAACAGGAAAGTAGCAATTTCAGTTAGTAAAGTTGAGTAATCTTCAAGTTCAGAATCTGAAAAGCTCTGAAAATCAAGATAAACAACAAACTTTCCGATCTTTTTGCAGGCAGCGAGGTATCGAAGCATCAGGCTGCTTTTTCCTGTTTGTCTTGGCGCGCGAATCACTAGTGTTTCACCAACATTGATGGCGGCGCCTTCGACCATGTCATCAGCGGGCCGCTTTATGTAAAGAGGGTCACTAAATTTTATTGTACCACCTGGTGCACGAAGCACCCTTGGATCGACGACTGGTTCAGGCCGATGATATTTGATTTGGACCTCTTCCGATGGAGTAACTTGAGTCAAATCATCATACCGAGACTCCAAGAGCCCATTTTGCTCCAAATCGCCTACAGCGATATTACACAGAATTTTTATTAGTTTCTCAGAATCGTCTGTTTTCTCCCACTCTGCGTACTGTAAACGCCCGAGATAGCTATCGAGTTCATAATCGAGAGGCCCTTTGTATTGAACTCTTACTGGAAGAATTTGCGGCGTACCGTCGCGTTTTCGTTTCTGATGTGCCAAACGGACCTCGCCTTGTACCATCTCGCTACGGATTGATTCTGCAGAGATGAGAACGACAAGAAAATCGCACCAGTCCACACGTTTTCGTATCTCTGAAACCCAATCGGTGCCAATCTTCATATTGACATCGATAAAGACGTTGTGACCTTTCTGTTGGAGGCCATTGCAAAGAAATAGTGCCAGTTGATGGTCGATTTTAACGCTACGCCGGTACGATATGAAGAACTTGATTTGTTGTTTCATGTGGCCTCCAATATAATCAAGTTATGCCCAATCCATAATGACAGTTAAATGGCAATGGTAATTAAATGCAACAGGATCATTTCTGTCCTTCATAAATATTACAGTTATTAAAAAGAGTTCGTTTTTCGATTATGATCAAGATTTGAAATTTCGCCAATCTACACATTAATCAATTGAATTTCAGCGGATACTTTGCTTTTAAAAAGTCTCTTTGCCATGATATGGTCTCTTTTGTTATGGTTATAGACAGAGCGAAACTCAGAAATAGAATATATTCATGAAATATCAAACTAAGAGGTGCAAGTCGGTTAGCTTTAACAGATGATAATTCCGCAAGTGAAGAGCTGGAAATTTAAAATTTATAGTGTTTATTTGCAATATTGAGTCATGTTGGGTCAAATAACATTGATACCCGATTGCAGTTTGCGATTCTATGTAATTCGACAGGTAGCGAATAGATGATGTTAAAATTCAAGTATCACAAAGGGTTAGGAATTGTCAAATGCTGGAATACATAACAGAAAATCGATCAACAACATACCTTACAGTCGGTTTGAATATCTGAATCCAAAACCTCCCCTTTTAACACAATTTCATCGTCTATATCGTCCACATCGACCAATTTCGAGCAAATGACCGAATTGTGGAGATAGGGAGGTGGGTGACCAAGCATACAGGTCTCATTAATGCTTGTCGAAATAAGATTCTGGAGGAGTGAGGTAGGGGTCATAATTAAATAAGACTGTGCCCAAATTGTGCCCGTCAAGGTCAAATATTTCCAAACATTTCCAAACGAAACCAAAAGTTGGTTGAAAAAGTTGAATAGAATCAACTGGTTGAAATCACGGCATTTTTGAATTTCCAGATTCCTGCACTTCGAATCCGTAGGCCGCAGGTTCGAATCCTGCCGGGCGTACCAGAATAAATTGGCGGGTGGTGGTTTATCTAAGACTATCACCTGCTTTTTTTGTGCTTCCAGCAGGATTCGAGCCAAGTCGGCAGGCTGAGCGTTAGCGAAGTCCCGCTGTTTCCCAAGCGGGGTAAGCTTGTCCTGAGTTTATCGATGGGAATCCTGCCGGGCTTACCATACAGGCACTTACAAGTCTATCGTAAGAGCCTTATTTATTGTTAGCTATTGAAATAATGTAGCCGGGATCTAGATCTCAGGATTCATGGGGTGGGCTTCGAAAAAGCAACCATCTGTATTGACTTGAGGCTGATAGATTTGGGGGAAAATTGATAAAATTTGGAAAGGAAAGCATATTCTACGATTCGATAAAAATCACCTCTTATACACCACATAAATTCAATACTTTGTTATACATCGCATCATTGATCCAATAATGGTGGTTGGTTCTGAGCCGGTCCATGGGCTCTTTTACGGATTCAATTATCCCCATTTTTTTGGCTTCTCGTTTTAAGGATTTCCATTTGGCCTAAATGAAGAAAGTTACTGATGGGTGTTGTATTGCTGACGATCATACAGCTCGTTCCAGATTTGTCAGGTCCCTATCTAACTCATTTGAACCCCCGTGAAGCGCAATTTCATGCTCCGCCAGGAATCTTTCGAAAGATATCCGATCCTTCTTAAGCAATGAGGCTCCATGTGCTGATGTAATAATGCCTTGTTCATATAGACGGATCACAAGCTCTTCCATGAGCATCATCTTGGCACGCTTTGGGGGGAGCTTAGTTTGAGACGCTATATCTTCTGGAATTTCAAGTAAGATTGATTGCATATTTATCTCCGTTGATTGAGGTACTTATTATTAATTTAATACCGTGGTAAAAATAGCACAGTATCTAAAGACTTTCAAATGTAAATCCTGAGCAAGGTAATCCTCAACCGGGCGGCCTATCTGTTATTTCAGATAGTATGGGATTAAAATCGTGATCGAAGTGGATAATTCGAACGCGGCCTGACATTGATTTAAAATAATCCTGCGTTCGTTACCTCATTTCGTACAATGCTGTACCAACTGCATTTGATCTCAGATCATTTCAGAAAGCCGCTTCAACGAATACATCCCGTCCAAACCCTTGATCGGTTTAGGCTTCTTTTCATGCTTAGAGTGAAACAAATGCTTAAATCGCTGGTAATTCTCAACCACAAACTCCTTTGACCCGATGATACCCGAATCCGAAAAATAACGTGTGCGGTATCTGAAGCGGCTGGTTCGGCTGATTTCAAAATCCTTTTTGCGTTCCTTTGCGATGACTTTAGGGTCAATGACTCCGGCTTGCATTCTGTCCGATTTGTCCAACGCACCAGCATCATAGACAAATCTGCGGTATCTTCTGATTCGTTCTTTTTTGCTCTTGACGTTGAATTCTTTCAGTCCGAAATCAGTGGAAAGAAACTTATCTTTGTTTTCGGTCTGGAGGTGATATCCAAGTGAGCTCCAGCGATAGTTTTCAGGACGATCCGCCAATCCGGCCCGTAGCGGATTAAGATCAATATATGCCAGACAGTTAACCAATGTTTCGCCTTTGTCGACAATCACGCTTTTGAAACGGTCTCCCCAAAAATAACCTCTGCGGTTATGGCGCCGATTATAATACCTGGCAAAGCTGACTTTGATTTCGCGTATAAATTCGGAAAGACTGGACAGCTTTTCACGCCAGTAGGGGATTTGGCCTTCGGCAAATTCCCGTGTGGCCCCGTAAAATGTTTCAAACCGTTTTTGGATATCTTCATTAGTAAATCGGTCCTCAGGAATCATTTTCACGAGCAAATGAAAATGGTTTCCCATCAGGCAAAAGCCTAAAATTTCAGTAAAATATAAAGATGAAAACCGTTTGATCAAATCCAGCATAAAATCTTTCTCAATATCTTGCAGTGGAAAGCCATCCAGTGCCGTGCGGGACATAACATGATAGACGGCTTTTTCATTCTCAACGATCAATCGCGATGTTCTAGGCATCTTTTGCCTCCTCTGTATGACCGTGTATGTACGTACGATACGATACGTTCAATCCTTTTATATCAGATAAAAATGTTTGTCAAATATAATTTACCTGTCCCTTATTTTCCGTAATCGGGTTTTTGAAAGGAAAAAGTGCGTTGCTGATCCATCGAAAGATATTGGGCCAGAAGCGAGTATCGGGCCTGCACTTTTGGCCAGAGGGTACTGTGTTAGCACGGTTGGTTTGGACGAAGAAACCATACGCAATTACATTCGAGAGCATGAAAAAAGTGAACAGCAACAAATGGAGTTAGAATTTAATGACGAGTAAATAGCCCCAACGGGGCTTTCCTGACGTTATAGCCCCCCTCGGGGGGGCCTCCTGAGGCCTCCCGCTCCGCGGGAGGAGCAATCACTAGATCTTTATTTGATGAACTACGTACTCAGCTTGCTTGTAATGCAGACCCAAATGAAATGAAAACATACAGTTCCACTTGTGGGCATCAAAATCACCAAAAATCATATGGGCGCTGTTTTCGTCCCTCGCAGCTTCCCGATCCTACTGATCATTTTTACATGGTCAACGATCGAATCCCTAAATGATCGCAGTTGCTCATCACCTGCCGATTAGGACACTGAAGCTCCGTGCACAGTACTTGCTGTCAAAGACTGGATGCTTGGTCACAATCCTCTTGCAGCCGTCTATAATGCCGGCAGCTATTACCGCTGCTTAAAGTAACTTCGACAGGCAACCTTTATGTAGAAAATTGAAGCCGCCATTTTAAAAACTGAAAAAAAATGTCCATTGCTATGGGACTTTACGTACCTTTGTTGGAATAAAACCAATAACAGCTGAAGCAGACCAATTTTGAACCATTTCTGAATTGACAAGGCGGCTCTTTATTGGATAGGAATGAATAGTGCTTACGAGAATTCGGCAGATCCCCACATATTGTGCTCGTAAAGCTATAGAGGCACAATTCTGGATTCTGAATGGAACCACCCTCCAAAAGCAAGTTCTTATCACCACCGATGACCATGGACCGTGCTGTTCGCGTGGGCGTGTTTCGCTATACGGGTGGCATCGGACCCTTCCGCAGCGTTGAGGGCGTCTGGACGCAGACGATTTCCGCACTTCGACGCTGGTTCGAGGTCGAAATCCACTCCTCGCCCGATCTCGACCTTCGGCAGTGCCGGACGGCCGCCGAGCTTCTCGACCATGTCGACATCGCGTTCGTCCTGCTGCCATATCAGGCACTCCCGCCGAATCGGTCCGTACCCGCACTCGTCCTGGCTCTCGGTTCCCTGCACAAGGGCGGCCCGTGGATCGCCCGATTCGCCGATCGTCTCACCCGGGCCGACACGGTCGTGATCAATTCTCGGAGTTGCAGGGCGATGCTGGAGGAGATGGTGGTAGGCCCCACCCTCGGCGTGGATCTGGTCCCGCTGGCCATCGACGCCCGAGTGTTCCATCCTCGCGAGCCGGATCCCGCCGTTCGAGCCAGGCTCGGAATCCCGGCGTCGGCCGACGTCGTGGTGTACGCGGGCCGTCTCAGTCTGCAGAAGAACGTCAACCAGCTTTTCGAAGTCGTGCGAAGGCTTCGGCGGCGCGACCGGGACGCGTACCTTCTACTGGCCGGCGCTCCCGACGACAACGTCATCCCCGAGTTCGAGAATGCCAGCCTCGGAGAGCATGGCCGTTGGCTCGCTGACCGGGCGCGAGGTCTCGGCATCGATCGCTACGTCCGCTGGCTCGGACACCTAAACAAGGGTGCACTGGCCGTCGTCTTCTCCATTGCCGACGTCGGGATCAGTCTGAGCACCCTTCCGAACGAGAACTTCGGCTTGGCCGTTGTCGAGATGCAGGCCACCGGTCTACCGGTCGTCACCACCGATTGGGGCGGTTATCGCGACACCGTGGGTGGTGATGGGCTGAATCGGATACCGACGATGCTATCCAGACTCGGTCCTCGCTTCTCGGTGGAGGCGGCAACGGAGACGCTGATCTCGATCATGGAGGATGAGTCCTTCCGGCACGACCTTGGCGCCGCCGCATTGACCTCGGCGGCCAGGTTCACCGAAGAGCGGTACGACCGGTCTCTGGCCAGAGCGGTGCGGGAGGCGTTGCGGCGATCGGAGACGGTGAACCCCGAGCCGCTCGGACTCGATCCGAGCTGGTGCGCAGCGATGCTGGAGACGGTCGGTCGCAGGCTGGATTTGCGGTGGGTGGCGCTCGACATGGTCGAGCAGGCGGCGAACTACCGGAGAATCCTCCGGCACGCAGCGACCTTCGTCCACGACGAGGTCGATTGGTTCGATGGCATACCGACGGAGCGAGCCTTCGATTGGACCACGGACGGAAGGGGCAACGTCCGGAGCTCCGATCGTCGATGGTCCCCTGGTCTGCCTCCCTACCGGCTCGACGGCCCCCGACCTGCAGCGCTGCTGGCTGCTGACGGCCTGATCGTTCCTACCTGGACCATGCACCGAGCTCGACAAGCGCTCGGATCTCAACGGCGCCGAGTCCGGTGACGCCACTGATGTCCAAGCCCTCGTAGGGGCGCAGGACCGGCAGCTCCCGCAGCGGTCGCAGCGAGTCGTCGCGAACGACCACCTTGCCGTCATGACCTCCGGTGACCACGAGGCGACCGCCCTGATAGGCGTCGATCGATCGGACCCAGTCGTCGTGATGTGCCGTTGTCGACGCCTCGAGCTCTCCTCGATATCGTAGGCCCAGGCCCACCCGTCGGGGGATCAACCACTTGCGGACAGTGCCGTCGCTCCCGCCGGTGAGAACGTTGCGGCAGCCACCGGCGAAGACGGCGGCCCAGACCGGTCCGTTGTGGCCCTCCAGCACCGCGAGCTCCCGACCGCTGTCGGCTCCCCAGAGGCGGACCGTTCTGTCCATGCCGGCGCTAACCAGCAGCGACCGGTGCCAGCCCCGTGCGGCGTCGACGGCCCAGACGCTGTCCTGGTGGCCGTGCAGCGACCGCAGTCGCCGGGGTTCGCGATCCGTCGCTCGATCCAGACTCCAGAGGGTGACCAGTCCGTCGTCGCCGGCGGTGGCGAACCACCGTGCCTGAGGGTCGAAGCAGATACTGCGAATCGCTCCATCGTGGGCCTGAAGGGTCGCGAGGTGGGTTGCCGAGTCGGCGACCCACAAGGTCGCTCGGCCGCTGAGGGACCCGGTCACCAACAGCCGCCCGTCGGGCGAGGGACACACCGCCCAGGCTGGCGCATCGTGGGGCTCGAAACGGCGCAGTACGCGGCGCTCCGGGATATCCCACTCGACGACGGACCGGTCGTCGATCGCGGTGAAGACCCTTCGAGCCGACGTCGGATGCGTCGCGATCCCTCGGATGTGCCCATCCCCAGCCGGCAGCGAGGCCAGGTGTCGGTCCTGCGTCCAGTTCCAGAGGTGGAGTTTCCTGTCGTCGGCGCAGCACACGATCGTCTTCCCATCGCTCAGGAGGTGCGCCGACTTGACCCAGTTGCTGTGGCCACGAATGGTCCACAGCTCCCGACCGGTGGTTGCGTTCCAGCAGCGGACGGCCTGTGAATCGCCCCCGGCCACAAGCAGACCCGTCGCTTCGTTGAGGTCGACGCTTTGGAATCGGAGATCGTCTGGCCTTGTCCCGGCCAGGAAGGTCCCGCTCGCCGACTCCCTGACTTCGATCGTTGATTGGCCGAGGACGGTCATCGCGAAGGTCGTCCTGTCCGAGAGTCTCACTCCCGTTCGGGCGAGGGCATGAGGTGGGGGGTCCTTATGTATCGTTGAATCGATCACCCACCGCTGGGTTCCACGACCGTCGGCGCTGGATGCCCACAAGTAGCGATCGGCGGGATCGAAGGCGAGCGTGCTGATGGAGGCCCCGAGACCGGTGGTGCGGAGTAGCTCGCGGTCGTCGACGATGTCCCAGAGATAGACCGAACCGGACCGGGTACCCACCGCCAGCATCCGGTCCGACGTCGAGAAGGCCACGCGGGTGACCTGTGCGTCGACATCGAAGTGCCATTCGGTCCGCCCGGATCTTCGATTCCAGATCCATGCGACTCGGTCGTGGCCGCCACCGGCGACGAGATCACCGGAGGTGGAGAGGGCGGTTGCTGTCAGGCCGCGCTGGACGCGGAACGTGCGGATGATGGCGCGATCGCCGACATCCCACACGTGGCACGCGCCGTCGTCGCTGCACGATGCCAACAGTCCACCACTGGAGTTGAAGGCGAGTTGATTCACCACGTCGTCGTGGGCATGGAGGCTCGCCTGGAGTGATCCGTCCGAGCCAAAGACGAGGTGGATTCGACCGTCGGCCGCCCCGACGGCGATCTGGTCGCCGCTCGGACTGCAGGCGATGGAGATCACGCCTTCGAGGTGCAAACGGAGCCTTACGCGAACGAGCTCGGCTTGACGAAGTGACGCGTTGCGCAGGTCCACCGCCCGGAGGTCGACGTCGCTGATCCGCTGATCGGTCAGATCGATCCGCTCGAGGCTCTCGCCGCCGGTGATCGCCAGGTTTATCAGGTTGCCCACGGCGAAGGGCCCAGGTTCGTTGGCCGCGAGCGCCTCCTCGAGGTACTCCCGAGCGGGCCGTCCGGTCCAGTGGAGTAACTCGACGAGTGGCCGCAGGTGGTGCCTTCGCTGAAGATCCTGGACGTGATCGGGAGCGGTGGCCGTGAACAGCCGAACCGGCCCCAGGCCACCGGCGTCGTCGGGAAGCTCGCGCCGGAGACGGGCGACGACCATCCTCGAGATCGTCATGGCGATGACCGGGCGGGCGGTGACGGAGCCGGCATCCTGCTCGATCCAGCCTTCGGCCACCAGACGTAGCAGCCGACTGGACACGGCGTCGATCAGGCCCGGACGCTGGAGCAGCTCGTCGGCTGTGTCGAAGCTCATCGGCATGTGCGCCATGCCGACCGCTTCGAGACAGAGGCGGGTTTCCTCGGGCAGGAGCGAGGCTTCCCGCTCCAGTCGGTGCTCGATGTCGGCGGCGACGATCTCGGGGATGTCCTCCTCGGAGCGCCCTCTCGCCCGAGCTTCAGCCGACATGGTCAGCAGCCACGGGTTCCCACCGGCGAGCTCGAACAACTCGGCGCAGGCGTCGTCGTCGGTCACGCCAAGTCGGTGGAGCAGCCTCATTGCGGCTCCTCGGGGTAGATCCAACAACACAACCTCCCGAACCAGGCGGCGACAGTGGACCTCGCCGGCCGATGCCCGCATCGTCACGATGAGTCGGGTGCCGGAGCGGATCACCCAGTCTAGCCGATCGAGGATGCGGTTCACCTCACCGGCAGGTGCCGTCACGTTGTCGATCACGACGATGGACTCGACCCCTTCGTTTGCAGCCCTGGTGGCGAGGTCCACGGCGCTTTCCGTCGAAGCCTCGAGGCCGTAGCCGGCCGCGTCGTACCACCCGATAAGATGCTCGTGCGGCATGGTCCGAAGCGCCAGGCGAACCAGCATCGACTTTCCCATTCCGGGAAACCCCTTGACGACGACAGGTCCCTGCACTCTGTCGATGAGCATGCGGCGAAGCTCCTGGACCTCGTCGGCACGCCCGATGGCCGTTTCCCGACCTGACGGAGGCGTCCGGCTACCCGGCACGTTCCGGCCGACGGCCTCGGCCAGCTGACTGAACCAGATCGGCGGTGGCACCCGTCCGCCACTGACGTCGTCGTACTGGAAGTCCGAGACGATGGTGGTGAACGGCTCGCCTTTAAGCAAAAGGGGATAGATGCGGACCGGTTTTCTGATCGCCACGTCGAGCTCACGCTCGACCCACTCCGAGCGTTCCGAAGCCGGTGACATGATCGGAATGAAGGCGGCGGCCTGCTCGATTCGCTCGATCAGTTGAGGGGGGAAGCGAACACCTCGCTCGATCCTTTCGTCGGACCAGACGGCGATTCCATGCTCCCAGAGCCAGCGAACGAGCTCCGACTTGTAGCCGACGTCCTCCCGTGCGTACGAGATGAACACCTCCGGCAGGTCGGGTCGATCAGGCATCGGTCGTAATCGATTGCAGAGGTCCGATCCTGCCGAGAGCGTCGATGATCGCCATTCGCTCGGCGAAGAAGGCCGAGCGAACCTTGCACGTCGCTACCTCCGTGTCGGCGTTGGAGGCGCAGCGCAGAACACGGCCGACGTCGTGGACCCGGGGCAATCCATCTCCCGACAGGCTGAGCAAGATGTCCTCCCCGTTCGCCAGGCTCCTGGCGTCCAACCCGAGTCGACGCAGCAGGGCCAGCGATTGATCCAGCTGTGCCGATGTGAAGGCGTACACGTTGGTCAAGTGATCCACCGTGCGATCGCCCGCTGTGTCCAGGAGGTAGGGATAGTCCCGACACGGGTCTGCCGTTCGTGCCTCGCCGAAAACGCCGTGGGGTCGCGACGGGTCGGAGGCAAGCCTGGTGATCAACGTCGCCATCTGCGAAGGTCGGAGAAGGATGTCGTCGTCGACCATCAGATACCGGGGTGATGGGTACGCGTTGGCGATGGTCAGCCGAATGCCAGCGACCTGCCTGGTGGACTGCTTGATGATGGAGACTCTCGGATCGGTCAGCCGTACGAAAGTGTCGAGCCGCACTTCCGGGTTGTTGTTGGAGATGATGACGCGTTTACAGCCTCGGCACTGGAGCATCGCTCGGGCGAGGGGTTCGATGTTGTACGGCCGGAGGTAGCTGAGAAGCACCCCGGTCCACGGGGGCTCGATCGGTCGACGGGTCCTGCCGTGGCTCCCGATCAGGAAGCGGGAGTATCGGAGGAGATGCCGTGTGATGGACCAGGCTTCGGCCGTTGCCGATTCGGACCGTCTCCTGCTCTGCCGATGCGACATCCGGACCTGAAACGCGTACTGCCCGAGCCGGCGTCTGGTGGTGGAGCCCTCGACCCTCATGCGAGGAAGCTCCGAACGGCCGCCCGAGCTCTCCGGTTGTAGGTTGGCGCCCACGAGCGGTATGCGTCGACCAGTTCGGTCCTCTCGTCTAGTGCCCGGCGGGTGTATTCGGCGATGACGTCGGCCCGGTCGGGGAACGGAACGATGCTGCGTTCCCGGAGGTAGTCGTCGTCCTCGAACAGGTGCGATGTCGGCCCGATGAGGCAGGGAACGCCGAGGCTATAACTTTCGAGGGGCAGCATCGGGCAAGCCTCCGAGAAAGTAACGGACAGCGTCAAGTGGGTTGCCCTGATCCGATCGAGGAGGACCTCGTGGTCGAGAAGACGGGAGCTGATACCACCGGTGTCGAGTCCGAGGAGATCGATCAGCTCGCGGCAGCGATCGTCCAGGTTGGCGGCCTCGAGCTTCACGCCTGGGACCTGAGCGAGGGCGGCGAGCATCGCATGAGGCAGCTTGCGGTAGTTAACGTTGGACGGCCAGATCCCGACTCGGAATGCTCCGTCACCGGGATGCGAGGCTACCGCCGGTAGATGTGGAACGTGGTTGTAGAGAAGCTCAGCGGCATAGCCGCGGGTGCGGAGCAGTTGGTCCATGCCTTTCTTCAAAACGCCAATCTTGGTGATTGTCCCTTCGTCTGCCGCTCTCAGGATCGCCTTGAAGGATTCCCACTGGGCGTCCTCACGGAACTGGACGAACGAGCTATGCCAGATCACGTCGCAGCGAATCGCTGGCCTTTGTCGCCTCAAGAGGTTGGCCAGTCTCAGCTGCGCAAGATCTCCACCCGAGAGCACGACGTGACGGATGCCGGCCTCCACCAGCAGGGCCGAGAACTCGTCGAGCTCGTCGTCCGAGAGATCGTCGGGATGGCGGTCGGCCGTCTCGGGGAGATGGATGACGTGGTCGAAGAGACTCCTGGTCGAGGCTCCGACGCCGAGCCACGCCGGGGCATGCACGGCGACGGTGTCGTCAGCTATTGTCATCTCGAGCACGTCCTGGGAGCCGATCCGTCGATCCAGCCGGGGCATCACGAATGCCCCGAGCACAGACGATTCTACGCAGGGCGTGCTCGGCCCTTCCATGTCCTGCAGGCCCGGTGGCGTCATGCCATCCAGTCGTTCTCGGTGTCGAGTCATTCCTGTAGATAAGGCAATCACGTTGGATGGTTTTAGCTGCTGATGGTTAGTGCCTTTATAGTTAACGATTTATGGGAAAATGGAATTTCCCGGGGTCGTAGACCCACTCCAAACGCTTGATCCCCGCAATGTTGGCCGTGGTATCGGCCTCGGAGTGGGCGGCGAAATTCAAATGTGCTGAATCTGCATTGGATCTTAATTTAATACTATATCAAAAATTCTTTTTCAGTCAATACTCAAGCTCTAACTCCACGTCACCTTTCCCATTTCCATTTCCAACCACCGATTATTGTGGTTGGTTGCTTTGGTTGCTCATGGGTAATTGGCTTTTTGTGTAATGCTCCGTCCTGCCAGCGGGTACAAGCATGATGCGTTAATACAACTTCTATGAAACATGGATCGCAGCAATTTGGACAGCTACATCTCCTAAAACCATTGTTTGGTGACCTTTACCAATCGTATCATCAAGTAAAACTACATCACCAGCTTTACGAATAGTTTTCTCACCGTCCTCAGCTTCAAACTCACATTCTCCAGTCATTAAGATAAGCCACTGTCTTAATGGTGTCGGATGCCAATCTCCGTACCAACCAACCGGTAACTCAAGAAATACACTAATGTCAGCTGATTCTATAACGAAGGTAATAGTAGGTTTTGGCTATCTCACAAAAACGAGTCCAACCTATGCGTGTGGTACCTTGCCATACAAATAAAATGAAAGGGCACAGAAACAATTGCAGATAGCCATTTTTTTACAAAGTTGTCATTTCACGTTTGGCAGAGAGCAATCTGGTAATGCGCGCTTCTAAACTTCAACCAAACCCAATCAGGCGATGCTTGGTCGAAATGCTTTTATATCTGCGAGGGACTTTTCGTGTAACCAGTGCTAAAATCTGATAAAATCTATCACTATCTGTAATTTGATGATTGTATATTTTCAGCGGGTTACAAGAAAATCAGGAAGTTGGAAGCTACAAGGGGTCAGTCATCGAATCCGTAGGCCGCAGGTTCGAATCCTGCCGGGCGTACCAGTAATATTTGGGGAGTGCTACTTTTGGGCAGCGCTCCCCTTTCTATTTGTATTTTTGGCATGATTTTTTTATAATGTCGCTGCTTCTGAGGTTCGCTGAGCAGCAGTTTAGATAACTAATTAAATTTATTATAAAAGTTAGCCTTGGTATAAATTCTAATCAAGGAGTTCCGAAATGCTTAAGACAATACTTACAGGTTACATTGAAAGTGCCTTGTCTCAAGCAGAATATGACAAACTTGAGGATGACACCTTTTCCGGTCGAATTCCGGGATGCAAGGGAGTGATTGCATTTGGTAATTCATTGCGCGAATGTGAAAGCGAATTGCAGTCGACTCTTGAAGATTGGATTCTTTTTGGTTTAAAATTGGGTCACCGACTGCCAGTGATAGATGGATATGATCTGAATAAGGAACCGACCGATGAGTCCGTGGCAACCATGTAAGCGACGAGTTTTTGTCAAACGATTACGAAAGTTCGGTTTTGAAGGGCCTTTTTCTGGAACGCGGCATCAATTTATGGTCTTTGCTAATCATCGTTAGGGTGTTCCTTCCAACACGGAGCTTTCAGTCCCCCAACTGCGAGTGATGATCCGGGAGATAGAGTCAATATTAGATCGAACCTTAGATTCGGATGAATGGAACTGTCTGGAATAAAGTGGTTTTGGAATTATAGATAATTTCTAACAGAAGCTTTAAGGAAAACCAATGGATTCCGACATCAAACAAGAAAAATGTGAATTTTGTGGCAATTTTGTTCCAAGTTATAGCACGATTTATGTGGCACCAGAAAAGGAATATCTCTGTTCCTGCCTCACATGTTATAATAAACGAATGGCCGAATACAGTGGTACTGATTTTGAGCATGTCGATTTTGAACCTATCATTTTGAAAGATACTAAAGGAGTTGAGCATGAATTCCATTTCACAGTACGACATCTTGGCGATCGAATCGGTATAGACTCATTTGAAATCAAGGATGGTCATCGTGGCGGTTATGAATTCAGTTTTATCGGTGACATTGATGAAGAAATTTTTGATTTATTTGGGAAACTGTTTGAACGGATGCGGAGAGGATTGAACAGAGACCATTTAGAATGGTCTAGTATTACAAATAGCTGGCAGATTTCAAAAGGCGATGTTGTCCGAGCCAGAATCAGCTCTGATCTTGAAAGCGATGAATATTATGGACATCCCCCGTTAATTGTAGTTGATGGTAAAGAAATCAGATGGGATGAATTTGGACGGATGCTGATGACATATGAAGGATTCCATTTTAAATTGGAGATTTTTGATAGAAGCGAGGAGATGCCTTGAGCAGCTTTGCACTATGTGACACAGTTTGCAAATTTTTTCACCGAGTCAATTTTATGCAGTAACGTGCTGAGGACGACGAGCTGGAATCCCGGTGAGCATTCCGTTTGCGCTGATGTCTTCGTCGATATCGGGCCAATGCACGCCTTGACCGTCCCCGATAAGTTCCCAATTATTCCGTTGTGCCGCTGTTGCGTCCGACAAACGCCATGACCACGCGAGCTGTACGCTGATAACACGGCCGTCAACCAGATAAGCCGTAATCGTATCCTCGGTAACTTCAATGTGCTTTATGCGGGGTTCAATTACACTAATCACAGTGTTCATACCAAGCCTCAATGATTTTTTCGGTGTTTGCCTGAATAATCCGGCGAATACGGTTTAATTCCCTATAACACAAATTTTCACTGATAGTAGATTTTATCTTTTTTTAAGATTTTCCGATTATATGCGATAAGCATTTAATGGACTTGAAAAACTTTAATTATGTTTGATATATTATCGGGAAAAATTTAGAAATTCCCAGGACAGAACACCTTGTTGGTGCGCTTTGTTGAAAGTAACTAATTAAATTCCAAATTTAGATAAAACGATTCGGAGGCACCCATGTCAATAAAGGTCACAATAGATCTTACAGATGACGCTTTCACAGTGCTCCGCGTAGATCCAGATAGCTTTGTAAAAGAAATGCGGCCGGCCGCCGCCGTAAAATGGTATGAAATGGGCAAAGTTTCTCAATCCAAGGCTGCGGAGCTTACCGGTTTGAGTCGCCAAGAGTTTCTGGGAGCGCTCAATCGCTTTAATGTTTCTCCATTTCAGGTCACCCCGAACGAACTTAAAGAGGAAATAGCCGGTGCTTAAAAAGTGGGTTGTGAATGCCTCTCCGATTATTTCCCTGTGTAACATATATAAGCCTTCTTTATTAATTGAATTATGTGATGAAATGCTCATCCCCAAAGGAGTTGCCGAGGAGATTGATCGAGGAACCGAAGATGATCCGGCAAAAATATGGCTTCAACGATTTGGAGAAAATGACGATGAAACAAAGTCGGTTTCCAAAAGGTTGGGATGAGGATCGCGTAAAGCGGGTTATTGACCATTATGATTACCAAACTGAAGATGAAGCGGTAGCTGAAGATGAGGCCGCCTGGGAAGATACCTCTCACACATTTATCGAAGTTCCATATGAATTAGTTCCAACTATACGGGAATTGATTGCTAAGAAGGTTGCCTGATTATTTTAGATCAGCTCAGACAGTCGCTTCAACGAATACATCCCATCCAGGCCCATGATCGGTTTGGTTTTTTTTTATGCTTTGAGAACTTTATCCGCCTGAGTTGCATTAAAGTCTTGTTATATGACGGATTTATTTGAAAAAAAAATTGATTTTTACTCCGTTGTATAAATTATATCCTTATATAAGCTGGTTGGGATTGTTTAACATCTTCGCCTGGTTATTTCTAAAACGCGAAGTCCGCGCTCTGCTTGACAAAATGAAGCGAAAACAAACATCCTAAGAACCATCAAGATTTGAAATTTTTCCTGAAAAAATTTTTATAGGACGTCCCTTACTCATTTGTTTGATTGACAAAATACATTCGATTTGAGTATAAGTGCATAAAAATCATCTCTGGAAGTCCTGTTTCAACTGACCCGATGCGTTTTTCCTTCTGCATAATCGGATCCGATTTCTCACCTTGCCACTGAGTTCATTCGAATAGCCCGCTTTCTGAGTTTCTTGTTTGAAATTTCAACAAATGGGGTGCCATCATGACAGATGACGGCTTTAAACGTATACTCGCCGCTATCCTCAGCGACGATGTCGAAATCTTACAGCCGGCTTATGGTTGTCAATGAAGGCGCCCCTGTCCGCACCTTCACCGCTTACTGCACTGCAATCGACGATTTTGTCCAGCAATACAGGGGTTATTTTGTGAATACTTGTAGTGACAACCTACTGGTAGAATTTTCCGGCTTGAGCAGCCTTTGGCCGGTCAATATCTAAACCCATGTAAGTGGGGAAAGGAGGTGATGCAAATTTGAAAACAACCTGAAACCAATCATTTATTTATGAAAGGAGGGGCTTTAAAATGGGGAATGAATCATTGGATATTAAAAGGCGAGATTTCATAAAGATAGGGCTTGCAGCAGGGTTAGTTGCCGGACTTCCCTCTGGCTTCATTCCGGGATCCGCTACATCAACAGCATTTGCTAAAGTGGGAACCAACACACGGGGAATCACCCCGCCAACACTGGAAGAGTTGGATGTTATTGCCAAACAATATTATCTGAACATAGATCCAGAGGATTTGAAAGTATTTCAAGATGTAATAGCAGGTTCACTGGGATCCTATAGAAGACTTGCAGAGCTAGAAGAACCAAAGTTACCCGTCAAATATCCGAGAGATAGAGGGCATAGACCCTCAGCTGCAGAAAATCCGCTAAATGCCTGGTATTGGCGATGCTCTATCAAGGGTGCCGGAAACGGCAAACTCTCGGGTAAAAAAGTTGCTTTAAAAGACAATATATGTGTTGCCGGCATCCCAATGATGAACGGTTCGGCAGTTTTAGAGGGATTTGTGCCTGATGTGGATGCCGTTGTCGCAACTAGGATATTGGATGCAGGTGGTGAAATCATCGGCAAGGCTGTATGTGAAGATCTTTGCTTTTCAGGGGGCTCGTTTACATCTGCTACCGGGCCGGTTCTTAATCCCCACAATCCGAAGTTCAATGCAGGTGGATCATCCAGCGGATCTGCAGCACTGGTTGTAAATGGGGATTGCGATATGGCGATGGGGGGCGATCAAGGGGGGTCAATCCGGATCCCAAGTTCGTGGTCCGGCGCATACGGTCTCAAGCCGACGCATGGCCTCGTGCCTTATACGGGAATTTTTCCAATAGAGGCGACCCTCGATCACACCGGTCCCATGGCAAAGACCGTAGAAAATGTAGCGCTTTTACTGGAGGCCGTTGCTGGGAAAGATCCGCTTGATCCACGCCAAGGTGAAGTTATTGTAAAGCCATACATGGATGCGCTAAAGGGTGATGTAAACGGCTTGAAATTCGGTATTGTCAAGGAAGGTTTTGGCTGGCAAGGAGCTTCACAGGCAGATGTGGATAGTCATGTGCGGAGTGCCGCCCAAAAGTATGAACTTATGGGAGGCCAAGTCGCAGAGGTCTCTATTCCAATGCACCGCGACGGTTTACACATATGGAACGCTGTTGCAACAGAGGGCGCGCTTGCCCAAATGGTTCTTCATGATGGAATGGGTCTGAACTGGCAAGGTTACTATACTACAGGCATTGTAGACTATTATGGTAGAGCCAGAAGATCATTGGCAGATAATTTTTCTGACACAGTGAAGTTCGTTATTCTGCTCGGTCAATATATGGCGACGAAATACTACGGGCGCTATTACGCCAAAGCTCAAAACTTGGTTCCCGTTTTAACACGGGCATATGATGACGCTTTGAAAGAAGTGGATATTTTGGTTATGCCGACAACCCCCATGAAAGCCATGCCGATTCCCGAAAATCCGACCACAGCAGAGTATTTTGGGACCGCTCTGGGGATGATACAAAATACATGCCCTTTTGATTGCACCCACCATCCGGCCATGAGTGTTCCCTGTGCCAAATCAGACGGCTTGCCGGTTGGAATGATGCTCATTGGAAGGCATTTCGAGGAAGACGTGGTCCTTCAGGCCGCCCATGCATTTGAACAGGCAGGAATTTTCACCTAAATCCTAAATGAGCGAAAAGCGTTCATCGTTGCGTTTTTCGCTGATCGTTTTCGGAACTGGCAGATAGCCAGATCTCAAATTACTGCCAACAGTGGGATATAAATCTGGACTGGATGGGGACGGCCATGAAAAAATGCATTTCCGATATAATATAGGTAGATATGCATATAATTATGACCGTCCCCATTCGCGCAACGATTATATGCGATAAGCATTTAATGGACTTGAAAAACTTTAATTGTATTTGATATATTATCGGGAAAAATTTAGAAATTCCCAGGACAGAACACCTTGTTGGTGCGCTTTGTTGAAAGTAACTAATTAAATTCCAAATTTAGATAAAACGCATCGGAGGCACCCATGTCAATAAAGGTCACAATAGATCTTCCAGATGACGCATTCACAGTACTCCGCACAGATCCAGATAGCTTTGTAGAAGAAATTCGACTTGCCGCCGCCGTAAAATGGTATGAAATGGGCATAGTTTCTCAATCCAAGGCCGCGGAGCTTACCGGTTTGAGTCGCCAAGAGTTTCTGGGAGCGCTTAATCGCTTTAATGTATCTCCCTTTCAGGTCACCCCGAACGAACTTAAAGAGGAAATAGCCGGTGCTTAAAAAGTGGGTTGTGAATGCCTCTCCGAATATTTCCCTACTTTAGATCACATCAGACAATCGCTTTAACGAATACATCCCGTCCAATCCCTTGATCGGCTTCGGCTTTTTTTCATGCTTTGAGTAAAATAGATGTTTAAACCGCTGGTAATTCTCAGCCACAAACTTCTTTGATCCGATGATCCCGGAATCCGAAAATTAGCGTGTGCGGTATCTGAAGCGGCTGGTTCGGCTGATTTCAAAATCCTTTTTGCGTTCCTTTGCGATGACTTTCGCGTCAATGACTCCGGTTTGCATTCTGTCCGATTTATCTAACGCACCAGCTTCATAGACAAATCTGCGGTATCTTCTGATTCGTTCCTTTTTGCTCTTGACATTGAATTCCTTCAGTCGCGGTACGGGACAAAACGTGATAAACGGCTTTTTCATCGGTGTCTCGACCCCTATCAACCAATACAACTTGTTCTTTCCAAATATCCGAAATTTAGTATTTGATATTAGATGTCTATTAAATTTACAGCCCTTTGTTGAACTGTGAACTAAATAGATATACACATCTAGTTTTTTCCTAAATAAAATAATCACACCAACACTCTGTTTGAAAAAAATCCATATGGAAATCAGATACATATTTTAACTATACTTTATTTATTGCTTTATCTTAAAGCTCTGGTACAAAATTTGCCCTTTATAATGTTACATGAAAATGATTGAAGATAAAAGGAAGTAATTCTTATCATAATTTAATCAAATTTCAGCAATAAAGAATTTAAATTCTTGCTCTATTTGAAGTTTATCAATTTAATATCATAAGAGAAAAGGCACAAAATGTGTAAAGGTCATTTCTTCAAATTCATACTAGTTTTGGTTTTAATTTTGTCAATATCTGAAGCGGGTACGCCATTTTCATTATTTGGTAAAAAGAAATCATCTGAATTTCTTCAAAGCTGCGATCCTAACCTTGAAATAACTTCAGGTGATCCACTCGGATATCGCCTTAGAGGAAAACGGTGCGAAGGTCGATACATAAAAGAGGTTGCTTCAGCTTTTTTGAACCTAGTCTCACTAACCAGTTTTTTCGAAGAGTATGATTACAACATAGAAAAGGATTTGATTATAGATTGGACAGCCCCGGAAAAAGGCGACATTCAAATTCGCGTCACTGGAACCAGAGACCGACTCTTTTATCGTATGGATACAGTCGTTGAATCCGGTAATAGTTCGTTTCGATGGCCCACCGAGTTACTGTCAGCTTTAGCAATCGCGCGAACAGACATCGGCGCGGTGGGATGGACTCAAAATATGATTGGGGGAGATAAGGAAATCATTTATTTGCCGCTTCGAATAAGACAGGCAGAAGCTAAAAATCATTCTAATACCTATCGCGTTATACTTTTTCCTGGACAAGAATTAACTGAGGTTTTCATAAGCCTTGCTCCTCTTACCAAAGGAGGACGAATCGGAACATTCTTTTTTGATGGCAAGGCATTGGGTTATAGCCATTACCCTGCTTTGCAACAAATCGAATTTGAGATACCCGATATAAATAATCCTGGGATTCATGTTTTGGAAATTGGTGCTATGCTGAGAAGCGGAGGTTCAATCGAAACCAAAGTTTTGTTTTATCATTCTGACTAAGAATCACGTGCTTAGACATAGAAAAAGGGTGAAACGTTGGATCACGAAAGCCAAAAACTGCAAAAGCTATTGTATCGTAAAGTGAAGATGGTTAGTAATGAGGTACTCAAGACTAATGGTAGATTATCTGATAGTCAGCTGTCAACTCTTGAAAATCTCTTCAGGCTAACAGAGATAACTAATGCAACCCAACCACCGCCACGAAAATGGCTGGTTTTAGCTATTATCATATTCACTTTATCGGTCGTAAGTTTATTAGTTTTTGTTCGCATGCCTGAAACAGATATTGAATTGGATCTGACCTTATCAGGAATTAGTTTCGTGTTGCCAAAACAGCAGGAGTTAGTTGACGCAATGACTATTTCTGAGTTGGGAATATCCGGTCTAGAAAAAATAGTCATCCCTCGTGCTCGGGGCAGTTCTGAAAAAACTATCTCTTCCGACAATGGTTTTGCCGGGATTAAATTGTCTCATGTTATTGCAGGATCCCAGAGTGGTTCAATTACACTTGCTCCTTTAGTCCTTAAGTCTGACAGCCAAATATGGTTGCGGCGTACAGAGGTTGCTAAGCAGTTTAGGTTATCTTTAAAAAATAGTGAAATGAATTTAAAAGCTTTTGTTAATGGTGCGGTGCGCGTCGGATTATGGAATGCCCAAAGCAAACAGTTTGATTTTCAGAGGCCTAGATCATTTATTTTCCAGCCTAAATCAAGTAATCCTGTTAATTTAGACCTAATATTTCATAATGGTAACAGACGCATGTTCTCATCACAACTCTCCATAAAAAAGCTTCACCTATTCCGCATTGAGAATTTTTCCGCCAATGAGATAGCCAGATATCCCCGCCAGGTTTCAACAATTTTATCCGGCAAGCTATACCTTGAATCCCTCAATGGTAAGGAGCTAAAAATTCGGCCACATGAAACGATACGATTTGAAGAGTCATTTGGTATGATCAGAAGGCTTGTGCTGGAAAACGATCAAATTCATTTGAATTTCCGGGGACGAGTTCGAGGTATGAAAGCCGGAGTTGGTGCCGGTAGCCGTAGCCTCATGCCAACAATTTTAGAGTGGCTCCGTGCACGTCATAGCATATCATTATTGTGGGGAACGACTTTCTACCTATTCGGTATATTTATCCTTTTCCTCCGCTGGTGGAAGATAGTCAAAGGAAATTTGTTTGCTATATAAATATAATTTCCTTGAGAAGGAGGGTGGCCATATGAGACAAAGATATTTAAAAATCAGTTGTATGATATTTTCATTATGGATGGTCAGTGTAATGCTATGCGTTCCTACGATTTCACATGGGCTGAACCTAAATGGCTCAATTAAGGCTGAAGAAGCAAAAAATCTAATTGTAATTGTCATGGGAGAGAAAAATTTGGGTGCCGGTATAATTTTTAACAAAAGAGGAGAGAAGCTCTTTATCGCGACAGCGAACCATGTAGTTGAAAGGGGTGTAGAGTGGGTAGAGTTCAGATTTTTAAGAGGAATCCAAATAGCGGCTAAACTGGTAAAATCCTCTAAGCCACTAGATCTAGCGATTTTGAGGATTGATTTGAAGGAAGAGTTGCAGCGCAACCAGGTGAGGGATTCATTATCGTTTCGTCAAGTGGGTTATTCGACTCAGTTAAAATCGCAAGATATTGTTTATCCGGTTGGTCATCCCGGCGGGGTCAACTGGTATGTACCCACTGCGCCACCGAAAATATATAAGATTGTTGAAGAAGAAATAACAGTTGATTATAAATGTTCTCCGGGTCAATCAGGTGGTGGTTTATTTAATGATCATTGGGATTTAGTCGGAATGATAAGGAAAACCAATTTACTTACTTCAGAAGCTTTAAGTTTCAAGAGAATTTCCAAATCTTTAGAGAGTTGGAATCTGGAAGTCAGTCTGAGGCTCAATGATATACTTGTAACCGGAGAGCCACCTCCGCCTCATGTTATTTATTCATCTCCTTCTAATAGGCCCAGGGTAACGGGAGGGATATCAGAACGTGACAGTAAAGCTCTGCTACACTATTTGAGGGAGTAATCAGCACCTGATTTTAGACTAAAACTGTGAATATCTCGTCGGCATTTTAGTGAATCATAGAAACCCTGGCCCTGAGGGCCAGGTCAGAGTTCAATAGGCTCTGCCTTTTGAACGACTCATTTGCTACAACTAAAGCTTGAGTTGCCCCACAACTTTAGCCAAGGAGTAACAAATGAGTCGATTTCGTAAACTATCACAAACGATATGGCATTGCCAATATCACATTATTTGGACTCCGAAATATCGCTACCGGATTTTGACCGGAGATATTGCGCAAGATGTTGAAAATTGCGTACGCGGTTTTTCGGAACGAATGGGCTGCGAGATCACTGAAATGAATGTACAAGCAGACCATGTGCATTGCCTTGCCATGGTGCCGCCGAAGGTTTCCATTTCAGACTATCTTGGAACGATAAAAGGACCCACCGCCATCATAATTTTTTACAACTACAAAGGTCTCAGGCAAAAACCCCTATTGGGGTAATCAGTTTTGGTCCAGAGGATACTGTGTGGACACAGTGGGTCTGGATGCCGAGATGATTCAAAAATACGTCAAACACCAACAAGCTAAAGAGCAACGGATAAACAAACAACGGAAACTTTTTTAGCAACTCCGGGGCAACTCACTCCCTCGCCCCCTCAGGAGGCAGGGCAGGGTATCCCCTTCCAGGGGTTTCCAAAGCCGGCCCCTCTGGGGTCGGATTTTTACTAGTTCGCCTTTATTTTAGAAGGTAATTTCTATTCTTAAAGTGATTGAAAAAGTAAAATTCCTACCAAATGAAAATATGAAAGGAGGCTATTATGAAAGTTTACCGAATTTTTTTTCAAACAACCATCGTATTCATTTTACTTATCAGTAATAATCAAACGGCCATAGCTGAAAATAAAAATGCATTTGGAATGGTAACCGGTTCGAAAACAGGAACTTATATCAGATTTGGCAAAGAAATGGCTAAGATCGCTCAAAGAGCCGGCATAGATATCCTAGTAAAGGACTCGGATGGATCCTTGGCCAATATAAAACGTATTCGGAGCAAAGAAAATGCTGCAATCGGCATCGTGCAATCAGATGTCCTAGGTTATTTACAAGAGCGACCGGAATCCAGAATATTTGCTAGAAAGCTGCGCCTTATATTTCCTTTTTACAAAGAAGAAGTCCATCTTTTTGCAAGCAAAGAAATAGAATCCTTTAAAGATCTGCAAGATAAAAATCTTGTAATTGGCGCAAGGGGTAGCGGTAACTGGTTAACAACCATGAATATGTTACGTATAATGGGTGTAAAACCGGGGAGGTCCCTAAATCTGAAACCGCCTGAGGCATTGCATGCAGTTCTGACTGGAAGTGCTGATGCTATGATCTATGTTGCCGGGAAACCCGTCAAGTTGTTTAAAAAATTAGAAAGAGATAAAATAGATCCAAGGTTTCTACCGTTGCTTGAGAAAGTTCATTTTGTGTCCTTAAATCATCCCGACTTGCTACGCGAATACGCGGCAAGTGAAATCAGTTTCAACGATTATTCCTGGTTCGATAATAAAATTCCGACCGTAGCAGTCAAGGCGGTATTAGTTAGTTATGACTTTTCAAGCCGACATACTCCCTATTTCGATTTGCGTTGTGAGCAGCTTGCTCAACTCGGACAAGTGATCAGGAGCAACATTGGTGAATTGAAAAGCCAGGGGCATCCGAAATGGCAGGAGGTAAATCTCGAAGATGAAATGGGCAATTGGCCTATAGACACTTGTTCAAGAGGTCTTGCCCAAGCAAAAAGTCAGAAAGTGGGCAAAGAAGGGATATATGATGGGTTGCTTGATTATCTGAGAGAGTAAAGAATTCGGACCAAGAGACCAGACCCCGCCGACGGCGGGGTTTGAATTGCCCACTGAGGAGGCTCTGGAATTAAATCTCGGGAATACTATAGTTTTGGAAAAATGGAATATTGGGTTGATACCAGAAAACCTCCGAATTTGGGTCAAATGATTAGGATTGTATGAACGGTATTATCGGCTGTTAGAGAAAAAACTTCTTGAACAGCCTTTTTCTGTGGCGAATGGATGGAACCTGCGGAATGCTTGTCGGACGGAGGCGGTTTGAGCTTGACATCCCATAGGTTTAGGTGCTTGAGGATTTCTGAAAAAGGGAGATTGAAAATGTAATCGATGGGATGGGATAATTATTTCGCCATAACGGACTCCACGCGGTTAAAAAAAAACAATACCCAGTTTTTAAAAATCGCGCCGGGTCACCTGGAATCACAAAAAAGGACTTGCCGCAGCGTTACCGGGGTCAACTGCTGGCCTCTGACATTGCTTTAGACCTGGCCCATCTTCCAATCGAGCAATTCGATTGGTCACTGGCCTGGATTGAATTTTGCGATTCGGAGCGTGTTATTGTCGGCGATCAGGTTAATGTCCTCGGAAATTCTGTGTAGGGTGGTCTTTATCCCTCGGCTTTTTTGTTTTTTTAAGATTTTCCGATTATATGCGATAAGCATTTTAATGGACTTGAAAAACCTTAATTATATTTGATATATTATCGGAAGAAAATTTAGAAATTCTCAGGAATGAACACCTTGTTGGTGCGCTTTATTGAAGAGTAGGCGATTAAATTCCAAATTTAGATAAAACGCATCGGAGGCACCCATGTCAATAAAGATCACAATAGATCTTCCAGATGACGCATTCACAGTACTCCGCATAGATCCAGATAGCTTTGTTAAAGAAATGCGGCTTGCCGCCGCCGTAAAATGGTATGAAATGGGCAAAGTGTCTCAATCCAAGGCTGCGGAGCTTACCGGTTTGAGTCGCCAAGAGTTTCTGGGAGCGCTCAATCGCTTTAATGTTTCTCCTTTTCAGGTCACCCCGAACGAACTTAAAGAGCAAATAGCTGGTGCTTAAAAAGTGGGTTGTGAATGCCTCTCCGATTATTTCCCTGTGTTACAAACTCCCTTTTTTTCAATATATCCGTTCCGAACTGCAGCTTGCGCTTAGTCGACTTTGGGTACATTACAGGTACGTTTTTTGGCATCCACCGTGGCACCTTCCTCCTTCAAGTAGGCGACCACCTCGTTCGCCGAGAAAAACTCTCGTCCCGAGAGATGAAATATCTCGTTATAGATCGGCGCATCAGACAGCACATCTGTCCCCTTAACCTCACCAAGTCCTTGTTGCCAAAGTCGGCAGACCTTGCGTAACGCAAAGACTTCTTTGGTCTCGTTGTCCTCCGGGCGCATGTTGGCAATCTGACGCAGAAGTTTCCTCTGTTTCTTGTTTTGTTTAAGAGTCGCTCCGATCGTCTTGATGATGTTGTCGAACCGCGTGTCCGTCTCGACAGATGCTAGTTCGGACTGCATGAACGTCTGAAACGTCTGGAACTGGTTATGGACTGGGGATCCGTTACCACCCAACGAACGATCAATCGAGAAAATGAGATGCGTGTGCATGGAATACTGCGCCAACAGCGTATACGCTATGGGGAAGTCAGTCACCGCATAGGTGAACTTTATCGATCCTTCGGGCGCGGCATCTGGAAAGATCCTACTGAGGGTATCGCCGAAATCGTGGACCTCCCGTTTCGTGACAGGGACATGACGAATCGACTCCACATAGGCAACTTTGAGCGCCCAATCGCGTGTCGGATAGACGAACCGGCCGACAACGGAACCGTTCGTATATCCTAGCTCCTCCTCGCGAAATTTTTGGGCTTCCTCACCATCCAGAAGCTTGTTGTAAATGCATTTTCTGAATTCTGCGTCACTCCATTTTTCAGACCGCTTATTTGCCTCCTCCTCGCTCAACGCGGGGGCAGGATAGAACAAATCCCAATCGACAGGCGCGCTTGCCTCCGAGAACAGCTGTCCCTCCCCGCATGGGGGCGTATCGAACGATGGAAGATAGTTGTACACCTTGTAAAGACGCCCGAAACGCCGATCATATCTGATACGGTCCTGAACAGGAACCCGGACCGACTGAGGTGCAACGAGTTTAGCCCCCGGAGCCGCGAGTTCGTCCTCTTGCATCACCATTGCATAAGTGCCGTAGAGCAAAGGTGGTTTGTCGGTCATTTTATCGCTTTGAACCCGCTGTAACGTGAACTTCTGATCGACAACGACATCATCTGCGTTCTGCGAAATGATGAATTCGGCCACGGACTGGGCGATGGAGAATGCCGGCCCCAATTGTGGCTGGAGAGAGCCCGCAAATCCGGCCAAAGACCGCACGAACTTGGTCATCGCCGCGTTCTCTTTTTGATCCAGCTCAATGACCACGACCCGTATGCGCAACGCATCGCCATCGATCTTGATTGGACCGATGGCCGTCCAGTCCTGCAAGTCGAGGAAGGAGCCCAGGGTCTGTCCGCGGCTTGAATGGATTAACAGGCTTTGCTTAACGGTTGTCCCAGCGTCAAACGAAATCACGACCGCGATCTCGCCGGCGCGGGTCGCACCACCCAATTCGCGGAAATACTTGATGAACGCTGAGTTGAGCGTAATGGTGACGACGTCCTGATTGGTCAAAATACGATCCGCCCCGTCCAATCCTGCATAATCCAACTTGCCGCGCACGGGCACGAATCTTGGCCCGCGCTTGGCATATCCCTGGCCGATCAGATAATTGCTGCGTTTCTCCGGCTCCGGATGCCAGCTGTCGTCGATTCGAAGCAGCGTCAACGTTCCCGTATGGCGTGCCGTTTCGTTCAGTCCAGCAGTTGGCTGCTGAATTCGTCCTGCGCAAGCAAACAATATCCCCGCCATGACGGACATTGCGATCACCGACGTAAAACCATGACCTTTTCGTTCCTGGAGAATTGTGTTCATATCCTTTCTCCCTTCGCACATCACGAATATGCAACTAACAAATTATTGTTGAATAAAGAGCTGCTCCCCGCCCACAGGGCGGGATTTCCAAGTTAGTCTATAGTCATTAGGTTCGCGACTTATCATCCCGGTTAAGTGTTCAACCGATAAACGTACCACGACACTCTCAACTCCAGTGTGATGAATTATTGGATCAATCAAGACCCAATTTCTGGGCAGTGTATAACCTTTTTCGCGAATTCTCACACCTAAATCGGCCAAGACAGCTTTGTTCCACTGCCGCTTGGCCTGGCGTGTCGTTTGCTCCGTATCGCCAGTGGACCCAACCTTCAGCTTCTCAAATACCAGATAGTCGGACAGTTGCACAAATCAATGCACCAGCGCTGAGATACGAAGGGACTTTTCTACCCGATCCAGCTCCCCTAGTTAGCATCGTTAGGATAAAAAAGATAAGAAGTTGATTTTTCAAAGCGGATAAATCGAAAATGGTAGATTGTGTATCAGTTTCAGCTACAGCCAAACATATTGAGGAGTCAAAAACGGAATCATTAATCATCTGGATAACGAAAGCGGGCTTTATTGTCAAGATTTGATTTTTTACGATAAAATTGAAGATCCGGGCCGATTTGAGCATGGCTCATTCGTATGACCTAAACTGGATTTTTAAGGAGATTTTAATGGGAATGGACGGTTGAAAAGTTGGTTTTGTAAGAAGGATTGAAGATTACCGTCAGCATCAACTGATCGCACTAAATATTAATAGCGACTGCCAAGGAAAACATTCTCATCAGCCAATTTAGTAGTGTCAACTGAAGTGCTGATTAAAACTCATTGAATTGAGAACCGACTTCAGTTACTGAAGATTTTGCCGGGCCTTCGCAAGGCAAAATGAAATTAAAAGTACTCCCCTTTTTTTTGCCATTGCTCTCTGCCCAGATCTTTCCGCCATGAAGTTCCACCAGCTGCCTTGTTATTGAAAGACCCAGACCGGTTCCCCCATAATTGCGGCTTGAAGAATTATCAGCCTGGTCAAAGGGGCGGAAAATCCGAATAAGATTATCCTCACTCAAGCCGATGCCGCTGTCGTTCACAGAAATAATAACGAAATGTCGCTTATTGCTTTTATTATTGTTTCTTTGAATTTCACATTTGTTTAACATATCTTCATCTGCTAATTTCGCTTCTAAAAAAATCCTTCCACATTCTTGTGTAAACTTTATTGCGTTGGAAAGAAGGTTATAGAGAATTTGATTCAAGCTGCGTTTATCAGCTTTTATTTTCTTAGGAATACCATTAAAACGAAAAGAAATCTTGATTTTGCGTTTGAACGCTTTCTCCTTAATCATTGATAGACTGTTTAACAAAATTGTTCTAAAATCTACATCTCTGATATTTAGCTCACATTTTCCTGCTTCAATCTTTGAAAGATCCAATATGTCATTGATCAGAGACAGTAAATGTTTACTGCTTTGATGAACATCACTGAGATAATCTTCCTGGATTTCATTCAGGTTGCCGAAGTTTTTATATAGGACCAACTCGGTGAATCCAATAATATGGTTTAATGGCGTGCGAAGCTCGTGACTCATATTGGCAAGAAATTCACTTTTTGCCCTATTGGCCGATACAGCTTGCTCTTTGGCTTGAGTTAGCTGGTCCTGGTAGGCTTTGGCCGCCAAGGTATTGCGTACGCGCAGTCTCAGTTCACTTCGGTCAAGAGGCTTTGCCAGAAAGTCTGTGGCACCAAATTCCAGCGCTTTCAGTTTGTTTTGCACGTCGGTCCATGCTGTTAAAATAATGACGGGCAAATGTCTGAATTTCGGGTTAGCGCGCACCGCAGCCAAAATATCGAAGCCGGAGACTTCAGGCATCATGAGATCGAGGAGCATGAGATCAGGGCGCGTCTCCTCGAGCAGCTTCATTGCCTGCGTTGAATCTTCGACCGCCACAAAATTTCGATATCCTTCCTCTTCAAGGACCGCTTGCACCACATCAATAGTAATCGGCTCGTCGTCTACTATCATGATTTTGGCATCTTTCAGCCCTTGGTAATTATCATCAACTAAAGCCATAGCACCCCGTAATTCAACTCTTTGTCTTAATATATCGACTGTTTAACCTAAAACTTTAAACCACCTTCAGAGGATTTTTCCGTTTTGAACGGATCCCGCTATTCGGGGCAGCGGGATAATTCGTTTACCGACCCAATAGACAACTGCTTAATAAACGACGACATCAGGGCTTTAATTGCCCAAGTCAGTTGGTTTATTCCCCGGATTATCATCGGTATCAATGACGGGTGTTACGATGGCCGCAACCAGGGATTTTATTTGTTTTAGCTGTCGGCCGACAGTTGCTTCGGACCTGAACTGAGGGAGCCCAGGGAGTAGCTTTGTTGGAAAGAGCAGCCAGCCGGGGGGATGCCAAAGGGGATTACAGGTTGCAACGGTCATGAATTTATGCATTTTGTGCTAAAAGCGGGTGAGAAATGCATTTTTTCATGACTGTCCCATCAATCGCCAACCGCAGTTCTCCCCACCCATACTGTCCGAGGGCTGGCAGCTGACCTCCTTCCGTTCGTTCTGTCCCACATTGGCGACAAACATATCGCCGGTCACCTGATCAAAGGTTAATCGCCAGGGATTTCGAAGCGCCAAAGCCCAAATTTCAGGCTGGGCTGTAAGATCTCCAACAAACGGATTGTCCGGCGGCACGGTATAGGGCATGGCGCCGTTCACATCGATGCGCAATATATTCCCCAGCAGGGTCGCCAAGTCATGTGCGTTGTTTAAAGGATCGCCACTGGATCCGCCGTCTCCCACAGCGATATAAAGATAGCTATCCGGTCCGAAGTGCAGTTGCCCGCCATTGTGATTGCCAAATGGCTGGGTTATTGTCAGCAGAACCTGGGCTGAACCTGGATCCGCCCGGTTGGCATCGGCGGATACCTGGTAGCGCGCGATCACAGTTGTGCCGTTCGTATCCGTGTAATGGACATAGAAGAATCCATTGACTGCATATTGTGGGTGAAATGCCACGCCGAGTAAACCATGTTCGCCCCCGCTGGTCAACACTCGGAAGAAATGACCCCTGCAGGTAGCAATAGCGAAGTTAATTGATTTTAGGTTTCAGGTGTCAGGTGTCGGGTTTCGGGTGTCGGGTTTCGGGGAACCGAGTATCCATATGCTCTTATGAAACTCTTCATTTAAAGCGAACCGCAGAACCGCAGAATATCGAATATCGAATGTCGAAGGATGGAATCGCTTCGCTCAGTCGTTTTAAAATAGACAGAATACATTATTTGATGTTCGATGTTCGACGTTCATCAGTTTCTTATCTTTGATCAGACCGGCTGCCCTTTAGCCGGAGGCCGCCGCTCGTGTGAAACTACATTAAAAGCTGGAGTTGAATGCATCTTAGGCTACGTTGCCATTGTAGGTTGGGTTGAGCCAACTCCGGGCTTTGTTGGGTTTCGTTGCACTCTACCCAACCTACATTTTTCCGGTGTCATCATGAAATGCGAAACCCAACAACGGCCGAATTTGGAACCGAATCACAACAGTTTCTTATCTGATCAGACCGGCTGACCTTTAGCCGGAGGCCATGCTCTCATGAAACTTTGTCTATATTAACCCCAAGAAAGGGATTTTAAATCGTGCTCTTCCTCGATGCTTAGAGGCTCAAAAGCTTCGAGGACGAGCACGAGGACAAAATGGCAAATGAGTTCACGCCCGCGGCCAGAGGCAACGCTCTTATGAAACAGTATATTCAAAACCATTCAGATATTAGTTAAAGGTTTGTGGGAGTGGCCTCGATTCGACTGAGCTCGTCGCAGGTCGGCTACGTTTACCAATCTGAGTAATCGCGGTTAAAAACCGCTCCCACCATCTATGAACCCGCGATTTGCGGATTGAGTTTCTTTTCTTTGATCAGAGCGGCTGTCCTTCAGCCGGCCTGCGACGAGCTCAGCCGAATCGAAGCCGCACTCGTGTGAAACTACATTAAGAGTGAATCATGCTAAAGACGTCACTTAAAGCCCGCAGAATATCGAATATCGAACCGCAGAATGTCGAGGGGTGGAATCGCTTCAGGCTTGGGGCTTCGCTCTTTGGGCTTCGCTTTCAGCTACGACCCAACACGTCGAGCTACGACCCCACACGTCGCCTTCGGCTACGAACCGACAGGTTGCTCAGTCTTTATAATAAGATATATAGAGTGTACGCATAAACTCAAATTGTCAGGCAATAAATTACAAAATTGTAATTTAAAAATTTTAAATTTAGTTGATATTCTTTGAAAATTTAGCTAATTCAGCAAGCTGCTTTACTTCAGGAGCAAA